>VOFG01000223.1_pt1 | contig 68000 bp, 84 predicted proteins | sample 5384171 | NCBI WGS metagenome assembly VOFG01 (sample SAMN12384726, study PRJNA508395) | human gut metagenome | isolation source: healthy gut F | host: Homo sapiens
CCGCGCGGGTAAAATTGAGGAAACGAGGGATTTGCAGAATGAAAAACGTGTTGGTATCCTGACCTCCGGCGGCGACTGCCCTGGCCTGAACGCCACCATCCGCGGCGTTGCCAAGGCGCTGTATGCCCGCATGGGCGAAAATGTCCAGATCGTGGGCATTCTCAACGGCTATCACGGCCTCATCACCGGGGAATACAAGGAGATGGCTCAGGACGATTTCCGGGGCATCCTGACGCTGGGCGGCACCATTCTGGGCACCAAGCGCACCCCTTTAAGATGATGCGGGTGGTGGAAGACGACAACATTGATAAAGTGGCCGCCATGAAGCGTACCTATAAGGAAGCCGGCCTCGACTGCCTGCTCTGCCTGGGCGGTAACGGCACCCACAAAACGGCCAACCTCCTCTCCCAGGAGGGGCTCAACATCATCGGCCTGCCCAAAACCATCGACAACGACATCTACGGCACCGACGTAACGTTCGGCTTCCACACCGCTGTGGACATCGCCACCGACGTCATCGACCGCATCCACACCACGGCAGGCAGCCACAGCCGCGTGATGTGCATTGAGATCATGGGCAACAAGGCAGGCTGGCTGACCCTCTACTCCGGCATTGCAGGCGGTGCGGACATCATCCTCATCCCCGAGAAACCCTACGACATCGACCGGGTCTGCGACGCCGTGGAGCGCCGGGCAAAGCGGGGCTCCAACTTCTCCATCCTGGCCGTGGCCGAGGGCGCTTACAATTGCGAGGAAGCCAAGATGAAGCGGAAAGAGTGGATGGCAAAGCGGCTGGCAGCCGGGACCGGCACCACCGCCACCAACCGCATCGCCGCCGCCATTGAGAAAAAGACCGGCATGGAGACCCGTGTCTGCATCCCGGGCCACATGCAGCGCGGCGGCAGCCCCAGCGCCTATGACCGTGTGTTGGCCACCGAGTTTGGCAGTTACGCCGCCAAGCTGGTGGAGATTGAGCGGTACGGCGTGACCGTGGCCATGCTCAACGGCCATGTCACCGAGAACCGTCTTGCCGATATTGCCGGCAAGACCCGCAACGTGCCCGATAACTGCGAGCTGCTCACCGTTGCCCGCCGCATGGGCATCAGCATGGGCTGAACGCCTTTCCCCTGCTGTCATTTTTTTCTGATACGGAAGCCCCGCCGGAAAACAAACTCCGGCGGGGGCTTTTTGCGTGCAAAACGGGCAGGGCAGGCGTTCCGCTGTTCGGACGGCTCACTTTGCTCTTTTGTGGATCAAAACGCATCCGTGCTCAGCGAGGCAGCTCCTCCACCACCGGTTCTGCCGGGGCGGCGTCAGGGTGGAGTGCTCCACCACAAACTTTGCCGCCCGGTTGGCGGCCATGCCCTGCCGCAGCTTCCGGGCGTCGTTGGCGGGGAACGTCTTCTCCCCTGCTTTTTCACGTCCCAAGCGGCCAGCGCAGTGGCCACCTCGGCCTCGGTGGGCCAGAGGTGTTCTTTCCCTGCTACCAGCAGCAGACCCATCCGGCTGCGCAGCTTCCGCTCGGCGTCTGCATGGAGCTGCTGGCGGAACTCCTCCACAGTCTGGCCCTGCACCTTTAAGTACTGGTCAAAATTGACGCCGTTGGCCTGCATCCGCAGGTTGAACTGGCGCTGCTCGGCAAAGTAGTTGCCGGCCACCAGCTGCTTGGGCAGCGGGCCCTTGACCTCATTGCCCAGTTGGGCCACCAGCTCCCGCTCGGCCAGCATTTTGCCCTGCTCACAGCGCTTGGCGTACAGCTCCCGGGTCACCCCGCTCCCGCAGGGCCTGCTTGCCTGCGGCATCGGCGGCACGATCCTCATTGCCATGGAAACGGTTGATCTCCAATTCAATGGTCAGCTCCCGCAGAGGCCGGGGCTGGATGGGCTGCACAAAGCCGGTGTACCGGCCCAGCTCCAGCGGCGGCACGCAGAAGAACTGCGCCCCGGCCCGGAATCCCTCGGCCCAGGCAGCACCGCTTTTCTTCTTTTCAGGTCATTATTGCAGGTTTTGCGGCAGTTGATCTGGTGGGCGCTGCTTCTGATGCTCCCGATCGCTGCACAGCAGCGGTGCATCACACCGTTCCATGAGGCACTGTTTACCTCTACCTCCGCCCTTTGCGTGACCGGCCTTGTGGTACAGGATACCGGCAGCTACTGGTCGGCATTCGGGCAGAGCGTGATCCTTCTTCTGATCCAGATCGGAGGATTGGGCGTCATTACGGTGGGTGCTGCCTTTGCGCTGCTTTCCGGGCGAAAGATCTCCCTCAAGCAGCGCAGCACGATGCAGGAAGCTACGGCTGCCCCGCAGATGGGCGGCATCGTGAGGCTGACAGGCTTTATTCTGCGGATCACCGCCCTGTTTGAATTGGGCGGTGCTGCACTGCTGTTGCCGACGTTCTGTGCTGATTATGGTTTGCGCGGGATCTGGTACGCGCTGTTTCATTCCATTTCGGCGTTCTGCAATGCCGGCTTTGACCTGCTTGGAACAGAGGGGGCAAAATTTGTTTCGCTGACACAGTATGCAGGAAATCCATTGCTTACCACAGTGATCGCTGCACTGATTGTTTTTGGCGGCCTTGGCTTTCTGACATGGGAGGATATTTGTACATATCGCCTTGATTTTCACCGTTACCGGATGCAGAGCAAGGTGATCCTTGTCACAACGGCATTTCTTCTGGTACTGCCGACGCTGTACTTTTATTGTTTCGAGTTCACGGCAGGCTCTGCCCGACAGCGCATTTTATTGTCGATGTTCCAATCCGTTACACCCCGTACTGCCGGTTTTAACACCGCTGATCTTGCTGCGATGGGCAGCGCTTCACAGGCGTTGATGGTGGTTCTGATGCTGTTGGGCGGTTCGCCCGGCTCCACGGCAGGCGGCATGAAAACCACAACATTTGCCGTTCTGCTGGCCAATATGTGGGCGACCTTCCGCCGCAGAGAAGATGCCGAATTTTTCGGGCGGCGCATAGATGGTTCTGCGGTCAAAAATGCTGCCACGATCGCAGGGATGTATTTGACGCTGTTCTTCCGGAACTTTTGTCATTGCTGCGGCTGAGCAGCTGCCGATGTCGGTCTGTCTGTATGAGACTGCTTCGGCTGTGGCAACGGTAGGTCTGACGTTAGGCATCACGCCGCAATTGGGCATCCTTTCGCAGGGGGTGCTGATCGCACTGATGTTTTTAGGACGTGTTGGCGGATTGACGTTGATCTATGCGGCATTTGGTAGCAGCCCTGCCCACTCTCGTCTGCCGCAGGAGAAGATCGCAATCGGATAAAGGAGGCAACTATGAAATCGATTCTTTTGATCGGGCTTGGCCGTTTTGGCCGCCATATTGCGCAGGAACTGAATGAGCTGGGTCATCAGGTCATGGCGATCGACAGCAACGAAGACCGTGTGAACGCTGTGCTTTCCTATGTGACGAATGCACAGATCGGTGACAGCACCAGCGAATACTTTCTGCGCTCCCTTGGTGTTGGTAATTTTGATGTGTGCATCGTAACCATCGGCGGTAATTTTCAGAGTTCGTTGGAAACAACATCACTGCTCAAGGAACTGGGCGCAAAGCTTGTGGTCTCGCGTGCAGAGCGGGATGTACAGGCCAAGTTTCTGCTGCGCAACGGTGCGGATGAAGTGGTCTATCCGGAAAAGCAGCTGGCAAAGTGGGCAGCGATCCGATACAGCTCCGAACACATTCTGGATTATATCGAGCTGCAGGACGACCACGCCATCATGGAAGTGACCATTCCGCCGGAATGGATGGATCGCACGATTGGCGAGATCAATATCCGAAAAAAGTATAACATCAATATTCTTGCGCTGAAAAAAGACGGAAAGCTCGATATGAACATCACGCCGGATACGCAGCTGTGCCGGGATGAAAGTATGCTGGTTTTGGGAAAATACGCATCGATTCAGAAGTGTTTCCGGCTCTGAAAAGATAGGACGGATCATATGGATGTCGTTTTGTTGTTGATGGTTCTTGGAGTCATGTTGAGTGGTTTTCGGGCAGCAGATGCGCTGGATCACATGCGGAAGGAGATCCTTCGACAAGAAGGAAAAAGACGTGGCTGGTGGTCGTGACCATCAAATTGTGCTATACTGTGGGCAAGGCAGGTGATTTTTATGAATCAGAACGACCCACCCACTGAACATATTCTGGCGTGTCTGTCGTCCTCCCCCTCCAATGCAAAGATCGTGCGGACGGCAGCAACGATGGCAAAGGCGTTCGGAGGGACCTTTACAGCTCTGTATGTCCGGACGCCCGACTCGGATCAGATGGGAAAAGAAGACTGTCGGCGCTTGCAGCAGCACATTCGTATGGCAGAGCAGGCAGGTGCCGACATTTCTACGATCTACGGGGATGACATTCCGCAGCAGATCGCAGAGTTTGCCCGCATCTCCGGCATTACAAAAATCGTGCTGGGGAGCTCCAGTGTACATCGCCGCCATTTCTGGAGTGGACCGTCACTGACTGAAAAATTGACGATGACTGCGCCTAATCTGGATATTTACATCATCCCGGATGCTTCTGCAGAGAACGGCTACGGCTCAGGACGGAAGCTGTTCATCCGTCCGTTTCTGCCTTCTGTCCGCGATTTACTGATCACCGCAGGCATCCTGAGCTGCATCACGCTCATCGGCTTTCTTTTTTTTACAATTGGACTTTGCGCGCTATAACATTATTACGTTCTATATGCTGGGGGTGCTGTTCACCGCATTGTGTACCAACGGTTACACCTGCGGTGTGCTGGGCTCCATTGCCAGTGTTGCGCTATACAATTTTTTTCTTGACGGAACCGCGCCTGACATTCCATGCGTATGATCCCGGTTATCAGGTTACATTTGCCCTGATGCTGACCTCTGCAATCATTACCTGCACCCTGACAACACGGTTGAAGGATCATGCAAAAATGTCTGCGCAGGCAGCGTTCCGTACAAAAAAAATACTGTTTGATACAAATCAGCTTTTACAGAGAGCAAAAAGCGAGGAAGAAATCCTCTCTCAGACAGCGTCCCAGTTGATGAAGCTGCTGAACCGGAGCCTGATCGTCTACCCGGAACAAAACGGAGATCTTGGTTCAGAACAGGTTTTTGGGGTTGACGGGAAAACGGTGCAAAACATCTTTTCTGCACCGGAAGAACGGGATGCAGCAAATTGGACATTTGCAAACAAAAAGCGTTCCGGTGCAGGCACGGATAGCTGCCCGGACGCAAAGGGACTTTATCTTGCGCTTCGGACCGGAGGCGGCGTGTTTGGAGTGGTTGGGATCGATCTGTCCGAAAAACCGCTGGATGCCTTTGAAAACAGCGTGCTGCTTTCCATTCTGGGTGAAGGCGCGCTGGCCATTGAAAACCGCAGAAACGCGCTGGAAAAAGAGCAAGCTGCATTGCAGGCAAGGAATGAAGAGCTGCGGGCAAACCTGCTGCGCACGATCTCCCATGATCTGCGCACCCCGCTGACCTCCATTTCCGGCAATGCCAGCAATCTGCTTTCCAACGGAGAAACGCTGGATACAGAGACCCGGAACAAGATCTGCACCGATATTTTTGACGATGCACAATGGCTGATCGGTCTGGTGGAAAATCTGCTTTCCATCACCCGCATTGAGGATGGTCGGATGAATCTGCAGATCTCACCGCAGCTGATGGATGAGATGATCGAAGAAGCACTGCACCATGTCAATCGGAAAAGCTGCGAACACACCATCACAACACAGTATGGGGACGAGATCCTCCTGGTCAATGTGGATGCACGGCTGATTATGCAGGTCGTTGTCAATCTGGTGGATAACGCCATCAAATACACCCCCGTGGGCTCGGTTATTCAGATTTCGGCTTACCGGAAGGACCATCAGGTCGTAGTGGAGGTTGCAGATAACGGTCCCGGCATTCCGGATCGCGCAAAAGCACAGGTGTTCGAGATGTTTTATACCGGGCAGAGCCGCATCGCAGACAGCCACCGCAGCCTTGGACTGGGCTTGCCCCTCTGCCGTGCGATCCTGACGGCTCACGGCGGAACATTGACCTGCGTGACAACATTCCCAATGGCAGTGTCTTTTCCTTTACATTGCCGCAAAGCGAGGTGAATATCCATGAATAAGCCGACCATTCTGGTCGTAGAGGATGATGTTCCTGTACGGTGTCTGATCACAACGACCCTGAAGACTCACGGCTATAAATATCTTACTGCTTCCAATGGGGAAACGGCGATCATGATGACTACCAGCCACAATCCGGACATCATGCTGCTGGATCTTGGACTGCCCGATATAGACGGCATCGAGGTCATCCGCAGCGTCCGCACATGGTCGAACTTGCCCATCATCGTCCTGAGTGCCCGGAGCGAAGATTCTGATAAGATTGAGGCACTGGACAACGGCGCAGACGATTATCTGACAAAGCCGTTTTCCGTGGATGAGCTGCTGGCAAGACTGCGTGTAACGCAGCGCCGATTGAATCTGCTGGCTTCTGACGGCATCAATAGCCCGGTTTTTGTCAATGGTCCTTTGAAGATCGATTTCTCGGCAGGGTGCGTCTGGTTGAGCGAGAATGAATTGCATTTGACTCCAATCGAGTACAAACTGCTGTGTGTGCTGGCGCATAATGTGGGCAAAGTGCTGACGCATACCTCCCTCACGCAGAAAGTATGGGGCAGTACGCAGGAAAATGACATTGCATCCTTGCGAGTTTACATGGCATCCCTGCGCAAAAAATTGGAACGATGCCCGGATGCGCCGCATCTGATCCAGACTCATGTTGGTGTAGGATACCGGATGCTGCGCGTGGAAAATGATGAAGCATAGTAAAAAACAGGGCGCGCCCTGCGGACGCACCCTGCCAAAAGCCACAGACGATAGCGATATGTACAACAGGGCGTTCCCCATCGGAAACGCTCTGTTTTTCTTTACTGATGGCGTGATGAGCCTGTTCCGCCTGCCATAGGCAAGCTCGCGTTTGCGCAGTGCAGCGGAGCAATGAAAGCCCCAGTGGGGCTTTTAAGCGACCGAACGGTCTTGCGTTAGCAAGATGGAGGGCCTCTGCCCCGACAAGTGACCGCTGCCCTTCCTCGCTGTTCCGGCAGGCAAGGATGGCCGGGTAGAATGCCCGTGCCAGACGGTCGATGACTTCATCGGGATAGGGGAAGTGTTTGTGGACTTTTCCTTTTTATTCAAACGCACGCTCCTTTGACGATCCGTAGACAGCTTAATGTGATTGTACCTGATGCATCATTCCTTTACGAATCTCGTAAGTTTTATCTGCTACGGCATCATAGTAGGCATTGTGACTGATAACGAGAATTAACTTTTTTTTCCTTGAGCTTTAACAAGTAATTGATCAGGCTATGTTCAGTTTTTTCGTCAAGGTTGCTTCCGGGTTCATCCAGCAAGATGCAAGAAGAGTTACCCAAAAGGGTACGTGCTAGATAAATCTTTTGCTTTTCGCCCAGAGAAAGATTCTCAGGCTTGATAGTCACCTGCTTGTCAGCGGGAGGCAGCTGAAGAACAGTTTCAAGTTCTTGATACTGTATTGGAAATTTTTCGTCCACAAACAATGTTTTCTCGGACTGTACCTGGAAAAATGAAGTTAGGATAGAAAAGATAACTTGGTTTTGACTTGTCGCAATTAAATCTTCCGTTTTCGTTGAAACGGAGATGCTTTGCGTCCGGGGCAAACACACCCGAGATTATATTGAACAGAGATGACTTGCCGCAGCCATTCTCTCCATGGATTAGCACCAAACCTTTCCCATGGACAGTAAAGTCGTTCACATGGAAAAGCGCCTCACTCTCCGATCGCATCAGGTCGATATTATGAACCTCGATTTTTGGAGGGGCTACAGTTTCTGTATTCTTTTGCTGATCTGGCATGGCAAGAAAGTCTGCCACACGATCGAAGGATGGCTTCTGGCTGATAATCTGGGCATGAAGTTGAGAAATTTCTGACAGAGGATTGAACAGGTAGGCAATTATCTGAATAGAGAATAACAACTGACCGATGGTCATGTTTTGCAACACCACTTGGTTTCCACCAATGATTAAAATAAGCAGAGGTGCCAATGTGGTGACAAAAAAGAGGAAATTCTTGCACGATCAGCAGAAGAAAGTGTTGACGATTGCGAGCATCAAGATATGACTTCAGAGCCTCATTATAGCGGTTCTGCATATAATTTTCGACCTTGTTTAGAGTAATGCTAACCTTGCCGTTGAGAATCACATCAAATTCCTGAAACCATAAATCTCCAGCTTCCCTCTCCTTGGCTACTAGTCTTTCCAGTTCGCTTTTGTTAAGAAAACTGGGAACCATGTAGAGCGGAATCAAAATGATTGCCGTCAGTGCAACAGATGGGTTGGCATAGAAAAGCAGAAGTCCAATGATGATCATTACTTTAACTAAGTTTGCAGGTACTGTGACCAAATAGCTACTTACAGTATATATCGCACTGACATCGCTAGCCATATTTTGAATACGGGCTTTGTTCTGGCTCTCATAAGCAGGGGTACTGCTACTCAAAATCTTTTGCGCCAGATGTTGGCGGTAATTACCCGCCATGCGATCTGCATTCATCTGAGAATTATAGTTGACGAAATAAAACTGGTAAAAATGAATTAAAAAACACAAACAATAATTCCCAAAATCCACGAGGTTGGCATATGAGTGCCTGAGGTAATCCAGACATCTGTAAGATACAGAGTTAGGCCGGCAGGCAACAAGGCAAGCAAAAAGCCCACCAAGTCAAAAATGATTCGCATAACCAGCTGAGAATATGTGATATAGATACCACGGTCTTCAAGATATTTTTTCATGGACGTGATGCTCCTTTATGGGATAAAGCTTCAGTGTATAGTTTGTTAATGTATTTATCAAGAAAATATTTTTCGGGAATACAAAATTTATTTTTATTCAGGCGGCAGTAGGTACAACCGCCCATGCAAAGAGGTAAGACAACGCAGTTACGACATTCGGTGTCCTTGAAAGGACTAGTGTTAATCCAATCTAGTTTTACTCGGAAGTTGACGGTATGTCTGTTCCGTGTCCAAATGGTATCATAAAAGATTTGAGGAATCCATATCGTCTTATGTATATTTCTTTATACATAGAACGATATATAGATTGTGTATGGAAAGCTTGCAGAAATTGATGTAGCACAGAGATGAAAAATAGTGTATACTACGTTTGGAAAGGATGTGAAAGACGAATGAATGTCTATTTTTTAGGAGAGTATATCAAAAAACAGAGGGAGGAGCTTGGTTTGACACAGGAACAAGTCTGTGAGGGAATTTGCGAACAAGTCACCCTTTCCCGACTCGAAAATGGAAGGCAAACCCCAAGCCGGACAAGAGTCAATGCACTTCTACAACGTCTTGGGTTGCCGGAAGACCGCTATTATATGATTTTAACAAAGAACGAGCTAGAAATAGAGGCATTGAAAAAAGAAATCATCGCATGCAATGCGCTGGATAGTGCCAAAGAGGGCTTTTCCAAGGTTGAGCAGTTGGAAAAATTGGTAAATACAGATGATAACTTGGAAAAACAGTTTATCCTGCGCTCTAAAGCACTGCTTGGTTATCTGGCTGGGCGTTATACAAAGGAAGAAAAATTGAGAATGCTTATCCAAGCTATTGGATTAACGATTCCGGACTTTGACTTGGAAATAATTGGCTCTCATCTGTACACCGTTGATGAAATGAAGATCATCAATCAAATTGCCGGAGTATACTCGGACATGGGACAAAATAAAAAAGCCGCTGATCTTTACTATCAGTTGCTAAAATATGTGCAAAAACACCAGCAGGAGGCCGTCATCTCCAGTGGTATGTTGCCGATGGTACTGGGAAATTATGCCAGAGCACTGGATCTGTGTGGCTATTATAAGGATGCAGTGGACTATGCACAGCGAGGAATTGAGGCATGTGTCCGTTACGGCCACTACCAGATGTTATATGCATGTCTTGCCATTCAAGCTGAGTCCTACCATTTCATGAAACAGGATGAAAAAAGTGCTGAGGCATACCACGAGCGTATTATTATCTTTGCAAAGTTATCGGACGAAAGGAGTCAATGCTTGCAATCCAAGAGGAAGCGAAGAATTATATCGGACTTGAGTTCCGATTTAAGTGATCTCATCAGTGCCCGGAATTGTATCACTAAGTGGTGGTTGGCTTTCGTTGCTTGAAGAAGTTGAGGATGATGAAACCGGAGATTCAGCGCAGGAGTTTTCTGCAAAGCTGACAGAGGAAGGGGTGGCTAACAGGAGAAGCAGACAAAGTGTAGCTGTAACAGCTATAGTGAATATTTTTTCATGGCAGAATATCCTTTCCTTTTGATGAGTCTATCATATAGCACATAGAACAGAAAGACCATATCGTCTTGTGCAAGAAAAAAATTACATGAAACGACAAGTCAACGAGAGAAGTGCTTGCGTGATGACATAAGGCATACTATATTAATTATAATATTGATTATTTGAGGTACTGAAGAATGCAGAACTATAGGCTTGGTGATTATATCCGCCAGCGACGGCAGGTTGAATTTGACGCAGGAGCAAGTCTGTGCAGGCATTTGCGAGCCTGTTACTCTCTCCAGATTTGAAAATGGAAGGCAGACCCCCAGTCGTACAAGAATCAATGCCATTCTACAACGCCTTGGCTTGCCAGATGATCGGTATTATGCACTTGTAACACCAGAGGAGCTGGAAATTGAGGCATTGAAAAAGGAAATCGTGGCATGCAATGCGCTGAAACACGTTAATGAAGGCTTTGATAAAATCAGTCAGCTTGAAAAAATTGTAAAGCCAGATGATCAAATTACACAGCAATTTATTCTCCGATCAAAGGTTCTTCTTGGTGGGCTGGATAAAAGGTATTCAAGTGACGAGCGAATCCAAATGCTTATGCAGGCTATTCAAATGACTATACCAAATTTTCGACTGAGTAAAATTGAAGATTATCTTTACACGTTGGACGAAATGAAGCTAGTCAATCAAATTGGAAATGCTTATTCCTTGGCTGGTGATAATGAAAACAGCCGATATTTTTTATCGGTTGCTTCAGTATATGAGACGCCATCTCCAAGAAATGGTCACATCAAACAGGATGCTTCCTTTGGTTCTCTACAATTTTGCCAGATCTCTGGACTTGTTGGAAAGATATGAAGAAAGCGCAAGAGTTGCAAGAAATGGAAAAGAAGCTTGCATTAAATATGGACATTATCAAGTACTTCACTCTTGCCTGGAAATCGAAGCTGAGTGTGATTTCTTCCTTGGCAAAAAAGAAGAGAGTGCAGAGCGATATCGTGAGGCCTTTTACATTTGCAAAGTTATGAGATACGAGGATGACTTGCAGATTATTCGTAATGAGGCCCAAAATATCTGGACATTATTTTCTAAATGTTAGGTAATATCGTCCTGTGGTGTAGCGGCATCTGCTGGTGTAGTGGGGTCACCGTTTGCTCCAAACGAAGTTCCTGCCCCTGTTTGTGCAGCGGTGTTGACGGAAAGTCGGTATCACATTCGGTCGGCTCATGAAATTTTCAAGGTGCGTTTCCCGTAAAAAGAAAAATATCGCCCATGCGGCGCAGCGATGATTTTGTCGGGTGAATCGGCGACAAAATGAATCGGGTGTGTTGCGAGGCGGTTAATCTTTCTGCTGCCTTTATAGGCTGCGGCCTGCTGATCTCTGCAGGTGAGCATGACCAAAATGGTCCTCCGTATCAAGCTTCTGCTAACAATGTTAATACGTCCTAACATCATCAAAAACCATTGAAAAAGTCCGAAAGCGTGCTACAATACAGAGATAAAGAGCCTGCCCCCGCTCAAGGGGATGGGCGCTCAGATAGGAAACACAGAAATGAGGGGTAAATATGTTTGATACAAAAAAGCTTGCACTGTTTTTGGGTGGTGTAGTGTTCGGCTCTGCCGGCTTCAAGGTGCTGTCCAGCAAGGACGCCAAAAAGGTCTACACCCAGACCACCGCTGCGGTGCTGCGGATGAAGGACTGCACCATGCAGACTGTGAACAAGGTGCAGGAAGAGGCCGGTGACATCCTTGCCGATGCAAAGGCCATCAACGAGAGCCGCGCCGCCGAGGCTGCACAGGAGGTCATCGAGGATACGGCTGAACAGCCCGCAGAGCAGACTGCACAGTGATACAACGCAGCGGAGCCGCCCTTGGGCGGCTCTTTTTTTACGCAGAGGGGTAAGAAAAGCAATGAAATGTACGATCTTACATGAAGGCAGCGGACGGATGCGGGTGCACGTTTGCGCCGTGCGCATGACCCTGCACCGGGCAGATGTGCTGGAAGCCTACCTGAACGGGCAGGACATTATCCAGAAAGCCACCGTCTACGAGCGCACCGGAGATGTGGTGCTGACCTACCGGGGCAGCCGGAAGGATGCCGCCGCCCTGCTGGCGGCCTACCGCTTTGACAACGAAGAATTAGAGGTGCTGGTCACTTCCCACGATAGCCGGAAGATCAATCAGGAATATCAGGAAAAGATGGTCAGCCTTGTGGCGGGCCGGGTGTTCCGCAAGGTGTTCCTGCCCGCGCCCATCGCGGCGGCATATACGGTGTGGCGCTCCATCGCCTTTGTCTGGAAGGGCATCCGCTGCCTGCTGCACCGCAAGCTGGAGGTAGAGGTGCTGGATGCGCTCAGCATCACCGCCTCCCTCCTGCGGGGGGATTACAGCACCGCAGGTTCGGTGATGTTCCTGCTGACGGTGGGCAGTCTGCTGGAGGAGTGGACGCGGAAAAAGAGCTTGGACGACCTGGCTCGCAGCATGGCGCTGAACGTGGATAAGGTCTGGGTGCGCACCCCGCAGGGCGAGGTGTTGGTACCGCTGACCCGTGTCCACGCCGGGGACGAAGTGGTGGTGCGCTCTGGCAACATGATCCCGCTGGACGGCATGGTACTGGAGGGCGAAGCCATGGTGAACCAAGCCGCCCTCACCGGCGAGTCCATGCCGGTGCGCAAGACCACCGGTGCTACCGTCTACGCAGGCACGGTGGTGGAAGAGGGCGAGTGCGTTCTTGTGGCCAAGGCAGAGGGCGGTGCCAACCGCTACGATAAGATCGTGGCGATGATCGAGGAATCGGAAAAGCTCAAGTCCGGCACCGAGAACCGGGCTTTGCAGCTGGCCGACCGTCTGGTGCCGTGGTGTCTTGCCGGTACAGTGGCTACCTACGCCTTTACCCGCAATGTCACCCGCGCCATCTCCATCTTGATGGTGGACTTCTCCTGTGCGCTGAAGCTTTCCATGCCGCTGGCGGTGCTCTCTGCCATGCGGGAGTGCGGGGAATATCACATCACCGTAAAGGGCGGCAAGTATCTGGAAGCGTTGGCAAAGGCGGACACCATCGTGTTCGATAAGACCGGCACCCTCACCCGTGCCACCCCACAGGTGGTGCAGGTGGTGCCTTTCTCCGGCTGCGGGGAGCAGGAGGTATTGCAGCTTGCCGCCTGTCTGGAAGAGCATTTCCCCATTCCATGGCAAACGCCGTCGTCCGTGCTGCCAAGGAGCGGGGAATTTCTCACGAAGAGATGCACTCCGAGGTGGAGTACATCGTGGCCCATGGCATTGCCAGCCGGGTAGGGGGGCAAGCGGGTGGTCATCGGCAGCGCCCACTTTATTTTCGAGGACGAGGGCTGCACCATCCCGGCAGGGGAACAGGCAAAGTTTGATGCGCTGGACCCCCAGTATTCCCACCTGTATCTGGCAGCATCCGGGGTGCTGGTGGGGGTTATCTGTATTGCAGACCCCCTGCGCCCGGAGGCGGCACAGGTGCTGCGCCAGCTCCAAAAGCTGGGCATCACTCAGACCGTCATGATGACCGGCGACAGCGACCGCACCGCCCGCGCCATTGCGGCGCAGGTGGGGGTAGACCGCTGCTTTGCGGAGGTGCTGCCGGAGGATAAGGCCGCCTTTGTCCGCGACGCCAAGGCCGAAGGGCACACGGTGGTGATGATTGGTGACGGCATCAATGATTCTCCCGCCTTGTCGGCGGCAGATATCGGCATCGCCATCCATTCCGGTGCCGCCATCGCCCGGGAAATTGCCGATGTGACCATCCGCGCGGACAGTCTGGAAGAGCTGGTGACCTTAAAAGCCATTGCCAACGCCCTGCAAAAGCGGGTGGGCAGCAATTACCGCTTTGTGCTCAGCTTCAACTCGGCCCTCATCCTTCTGGGGGCTCTGGGCATCCTGCCCCCTGCCACCAGCGCGATGCTGCATAACCTTTCCACCCTTGGTATCAGCCTGCGCAGCATGACAGACCTGTTGGAGCAGAAGCCTTCCCTGTAAAAATGATACGCCGGAGCGTCCGCAGATGCTCCGGCGTACCGAAATGATAGCTCTTTCCACAGAAAGCAGTGCATCCTCTACAAGAAACTGCTGGATGCTGGGATGACGCAAAGTAAAAACGGTTACTTTCCCAGATGCCAGATGTCGCGGTCATACTCGGCAATGGTGCGGTCGGAGGAGAACATCCCGGCTTTGGCAATGTTCACCAGACACTTGCGCCGCCAGCCCATGGGGTCGCAGGCGTAATCGCTGAGGGCCTGCCCTTTGCGGACGACGTAGGCGTTGAAGTCCGGCAGGGTCTGGAACCAGTCCTTGTGGATCAGCTCATTGTGCAGGCGGGTCAGGTTTTCGGCATGGCCGGCAGCCAGCATCTCCGGGCCGGTGAGGAAGCTGATGGCGCGGCGGATGTTGGCATCGCCCTCCACCCACTGGGCCGGGTCGTAATCGCCCACGGCGTAGCGGTGGATGACCTGATCCGAGGTCTGGCCGAAGATATAAATGTTCTCTTCGCCCACCTGCTGGCTGATCTCCACATTGGCACCGTCCATAGTGCCCAGCGTCAGCGCACCGTTCAGCATGAACTCCATGTTGCCGGTGCCGGAGGCCTCCTTGGAGGCAAGGCTGATCTGCTCAGACAGGTCACAGGCAGGGATGAGCTTTTCGGCAGCGGTGACGTTGTAATTTTCAACAAATACCACCTGCAGCCACTTGGACACCTCCGGGTCTGCGGCGATGACCTTGGAGAGGGTCAGCAGGGCATGGATGATGTCCTTGGCAATGGTGTAGGCAGGAGCAGCCTTGGCACCAAAGATGCTCACCAGCGGCATGGCAGGCAGGTGCCCTGCCTTGATCTCGTAATACTGATGGATGAGGTACAGCAGGTTCAGCTGCTGACGCTTATACTCGTGCAGCCGCTTGGACTGGATATCGAACATGGCATCGGGGTTCACGTTCACCTTCTGGGTGCGCAGCAGCCAGTCGGCCAGTTCCTCTTTGTTTGCCTTTTCACGGCGGTCAACTCGTCCAGCACGGCTTCGTCGTCGGCGAAGGCCAGCAGCTTCTCCAGCTCGGCAGCGTCCTTACGGAAGCCGGAACCGATGTGCTTTTCCAGCGTGGCGGTCAGGCGCGGGTCACATTCCAGCAGCCAGCGGCGGAAGGTGATGCCGTTGGTCTTGTTGTTGAACTTTTCCGGGTACAGCTCGTAGAAGCCGTGCAGCTCGGAATTTCAGGATCTCGGTGTGCAGCGCTGCCACGCCGTTGGTGGAATGGGTGAAGTGGATGTCCATGTGGGCCATGTGTACCCGGTCGTCCTTGTCGATGATGGCAAGGCTCTCGTCCTCGGTGCGGGTGCGGGCCAGTGCGTCCAGCTTTTCAATGATGGGCATCAGCTGGGGCACCACTGCATCCAGATAGGCGCGGGGCCACTTTTCCAGTGCCTCAGCCAGAATGGTGGGGTTGGTGTAGGCACAGGTCTTGGTAACGATCTCCACAGCTTCCTCAAACTCAATGCCCCGCTGCCCCAGCAGCCGGATCAGCTCCGGGATGACCATACTGGGGTGAGTGTCGTTGATCTGGATGGCGGCGTAGTCGGCCAGATCATGGTAATTGCAGCCCCGGGCGGCGCACTCTGCCAGAATGAGCTGGGCACCGGCAGAAACCATGAGGTACTGCTGATACACCCGCAGACGGCGGCCTGCCTCATCGGAGTCGTCCGGGTAGAGGAACAGGGTCAGGTTCTTGTCGATGGCGGTCTTGTCAAAGGCAATGCCGTCATGGACGATGCTCTCGTCGATGGTATCCAGATCGAACAGATTCAGGGTGTTGGTGCGGCCCTCGTAACCGGTGACGGCCAGCTTGTACAGCCGGGCAGTGTATTCCGTGCCTGCCAGCTCCACCGGGTAGGTCACATCGGTCTTTTCGGCCCAGCTGTGGGCGGTGAGCCACGGGTCGGGCTTTTCGTTCTGCACTCCATCCTCAAAGGACTGGTGGAACAGGCCAAAGTGATACCGCAGGCCCACGCCGTCGCCGGGCAGGTTCAGCGTTGCCAGCGAATCCAGGAAGCAGGCTGCCAGACGGCCCAGACCACCGTTGCCGAGAGAAGGCTCCGGCTCCACCTCCTCAATATCGGAAAGACGCTTTCCGGCAGCGGCCAGTGCATCCCGGGCTTCTTCGTACAGTCCCAGATTGATGAGGTTGTTGGACAGCAGCTTGCCAATGAGAAATTCGGCGCTGATATAGTATAGCTTCCGTCCGGTAACGGGCTGCACGCGGTCGGCACTCTTCTGCCGCACCAGCTCCAGCAGTGCCAGATACAGCTCCTGATCGGTGCAGTCCGCCAGCAGCTTTCCGGTGAGGCTCTGTAATGTTTCGGTAAAGCTCATAATGGATCCTCCTTTGTTTTCAGATACACACCTTACGGAAAACAGGTTTGACATCTATAATGCAAGATATACCAGATAAAACCATCGAAATCTTGCCTTAAAGGAGCAAATTATGGTACAATCCTATCATCTGGAGGTGAGATGATGCATAATCAGGCTTCTTTGCAGGAAACCAAGCAGCACGGGGCCGTGCGGTTCCCCTTCAATCTGTATCCCTGCACCATTCCGGGAGATTTCCCGCAGGTGGCACTGCACTGGCAGGACAGCATGGAAATCGTCTTTGTCAAGCGGGGCGCGGGGCTGGTGCAGGTGGGCGCTGCGTCCTGCCCGGCCTACCAGGGGATATCTTTATTTTTACGCCCGGCACCCTCCACGCCCTGCGGCAGGCAGAGGGGCAGCACATGGAATACGAGAACATCATCTTTGAGCTGGAGCTTCTGGGCGGTGCGGAGGATCTTTGCGCCGAAAAATACCTGCTTCCGCTCCAGAGCGGGCGGCTGCTGCTGCCTGCGCGGCTGACTCCCAACGACCTGTGTTATCTCCAGGCCGCCGCCTGCCTGCGGGAGGTGGAGGAAGCCAACCGTGCCAAGCTTCCCGGCTATGAGCTGCTGGTCAAAGGAGCACTGCTGCGCTTTCTCTCCCTGCTCATTGCGCAAGGGAAACAGCAGCTCCCCGCGGAAACTGCCGATACCCAGCGGCTGAAAGCCGTTCTGCAATGGATCTCTGTCCATTATGCCGAGGGGCTTCGGGTCGCCGATGCCGCCGGGGTCTGCTCCTTCAGTTCCAGCCACTTCATGCGCTGGTTCCGGCAGATGACAGGGCAGAGCTTTGTTGCCTTTCTGAACGAATACCGGCTGAATGCCGCCGCCGAAGCGCTGCATGCTACGGACGAGACGGTGCTGACGATCGCTTCCCGGTGCGGGTTTGAAAACCTCTCCTATTTTAACCGGGCATTCAAGGCGCATTTTGGCATGACTCCGCGGGAGTACCGGAAAAAATAAGCAAAATGAGGCCGTTCCGCTTCTCTGAGAAATGAGGTGCACTCCGTCAAGTAGACAGTAAAAATAATATAAGATTTCATTCGCCGTTTCGACAAAGGAACGGCGAATTTTTTGTGCAATTCGTTGGTCAAGCTGCCCGATTCATAGCACAGACATGAGCCTGCATCGGTGTCTGAATGAACAGACGGTGCTGGTAACGGCGGTTGTTGTAGTAGTCAATATAGCTTTCAATCGTGGAAATGAGCTGTTCTCGGCTTGTAAAAGTATGCCCATAAGTTGTCTTTCTCCCTTTGGTCATACGGTTGCCTCCTGTGTAGCATTTTAGTTCCTTATGACCATTATACATCTTTATCCAGTTTCGTAACTGACGAGTTGACCGGATTTTATATTTTCTGCATATTTCCCGAAGTGAACCTTTTCCACTCAAGTAATCACTTACCGCTTGATATTTCAATTCTGCCGAATAGCTTTTTTTCCTTTCTTGACATGAAAATACCCCCAGAGTATTCAGAGTTTTGTTTTTTCTCTGTCTACTCTAGGGGTAGCATATCGGTTTCGTCCGGCAGATTTACCACTGGTTAAAATGTACCCGGTCATCCTCATAGCGGCTCTCACGCGGGGCAGTAAGGTCTGCTTCCGGGTAGCCAAGGGCGATGATGGAGTGGGGCACAATGGTCTCCGGCAGAGCGAACAGCTTTTGCTGGGCCTCTACCCGGTCCATCTGGGGCCAGGTGCCCAGCCAGACTGCACCAAGCCCAAGCTGCTGTGCAGCCAGGCAGATGTTCTGGGCGGCAATGGCTCCATCAATGATCCAGTAGTCCTTTGCAAAGCGGAACGCACGGTCAAGGTCGCCGCAGACGAGGATACCGGCGGCAGCTTTCCGAAGCGGCTCGGCAGGGCGGCCATTGGCATCGGCCATCTGTGCCAGCTTTTCCGGGTCGGTCACCACCACGAAGGACCAATCCTGTGCATTGACGCAGCTGGGTCCGCTCATGGCCGCTTCCAGCAGCTGGTGCAATGTTTCGCTTTTGATGGGCTTATCGGTGAATTCCCGGCAGCTGCGCCGGGTGAGAATGGCATCCAGAGTGTTCATAAATCAGTGCCTCCTGTTTTGATTTGCCCCAGTATAGCACCGTGATCATTCCTCGGCTTCGGCCTTTGCAGTTTCAAGGAAGGCCCGGATCTTATCCACCTGGATCTGTGCCACGGCCCGGCCGGTCTCGTAGACGCGGCGCAGCTGGTCGGGGTCACGCTCCATGGCACCGATCTCCAGCGGGATGGGCGGGCGGATGACATAATCCTTGCCGGACTGCTCCAGCATGGAGATGTAGCTCAGGGTTTCGTTGTAGCGCTCGTGGCGGTCAGCCACAGCCTCCACAAAGGCAGGATAGCGCAGATACCGTGCCCGGATGGCGGGCAGCATGGGGTTCTTCTTTTTCACAAACCCCTTGGGCTGGGTCAGGATGATGAGGTTTCGCTTGTAGCCGATGGACTCAAAGAAGCGGATGGGGATGGAATCGGCAACGCCGCCGTCCAGCAGGCCGTAATGGCCGATCTTGACGATTTTTGCGGCCAGTGGCATGGATGCCGAGGCTTCCATCCAGCGCACATCCTCTGCATCACCGGTGCGGCACTTATAATAGATGGGGTCGCCGGTGCGGACATCGGTGCAGACCACAAAGTAATCCATGGGGATTCCCGGAAAGCCTTGTCGTCGAAGGGGTCGAGCTTTTCGGGCACCTCGTGGTAGCAGAAATCCTCGCTGTACAGGTTGCCGGTGCGCAGCAGGTTGCGGAAGCTGGCATAGCGTTTGTCGTTGCAATAGGTGGTGTTGTAGCGGAGTCCGCCCGATCTGGTGGGATTTGTAGTTGCAGCCGAACACTGCTCCCGCCGAAACACCTACCATGCCGTCTACCGTGATGCCCTGCTCCATCAGAACAGCCAGAACACCGGCAGTGAACATGCCCCGCATGGCACCGCCTTCCAGGATCAATCCGGTCTTCATACGCGTGATACTCCTTCTCCTCACAATGCATCCCGCCCGAACAGGCGGCAGGATGCAGAAAACGGGCACCTCTCCCTGTGCCCGGAGCGCCCCGGAAATCCACCCGGAGCCGTTGCTTCCAGTATACTCAAATTTTGCTGAAAAACAAGAGAGAAAATGCCAAAAGACCTTGAAAACAGGGGGGCAAATCCGGTATACTAGGTAAAATCAAAATGCAGTACCAAAGCTTGGAGGAAGAGACGGATATGAAACTGCTGGAAGAACGCATTCAGAGAGAGGGATCGTGCGCGAGGGCAATGTGCTGAAGGTGGATAGCTTCATCAACCACCAGATGGACATCCCCCTGTTCCGCGAGATGGCAAAGGAGTGGAAGCGCCTGTTTGCAGGCAAGCCCGTCAACAAGGTGCTGACCATTGAGGCCAGCGGCATCGGCATTGCCGCTGTGGTTGCCAGCGAGTTCAATGTGCCTGTGGTGTTTGCCAAAAAGTCCATGAGCATCAATCTGGATTACGACAACTATGAGACCAAGATCCAGTCCTTCACCCACAAGAAGATCTACAACGTCATCGTCTCCAAAAAGTTCCTCACCGCAGAGGACCATGTCCTGATCATCGATGACTTCCTGGCAAACGGCTGTGCCCTGATGGGCCTGCTGGATCTGGCCAAGGAGGCCGGAGCCACGGTCGAGGGCATTGGCATTGCCGTGGAGAAGGGCTTCCAGCAGGGCGGCGAGCTCATCCGCAGCAAGGGCATCCAGCTGGAGAGCCTTGCCATTGTGGAATCCATGAACAGCGAGACCGGCGAGATCAAGTTCCGCGAGCAGCCGCACCAGAACTGAAAACAAGCACTTCAAGACCGCTTCGGCGGTCTTTTTTGCTGCCCGTTTTCAGGCCCCGTCAAAACTGTCACCGTCAGCGGGGAGGTCGGCGGCGGTCTCTGCTGTGGAGGCAGCCGGGGCTTCCGTGGTGCGGGGCACGCCCTTGTACACCAGCGTCTGCTCCAGCACTTCGGCACAGACCGGGGCCGACAGGCTGCCGCCTGCGGTCGTCCAGCTGTGGGGTTCGTCCAGGCAGACCAGGCAGAGAAACTGCGGATCGTCGATGGGAGCCACCGCCACAAAGCTGGCAATGCGGGCTTTTTCGTCGGCGCTGTCCAGCTTCTGGCTGGTGCCGCTTTTTCCGCCCACCCGGTAGCCCGGGATCTGGGCATTCCGCCCGCCGCCGTGGAGCACCACGGCCTCCATCATCTCCCGCATGGTCTGGCTGGTCTCTGCCTTGAGCACCTGCCGTTTGCAGACAGGGGAGAACTGCTCAATGGTACTGCCGTCCGGGGCCAGGATCTCCGAGACGACGTAGGGCTGCATCAGCTTTCCCCCGTTGACCACGGCGCAGACTGCCGCCGCCATTTCCAGATAGGAGATCTTGCTGCTCTGCCCAAAGGCACAGGAGGCCAGCTCCACCGGACCCATCCGGTCGGCGGTATAGTACAGGCTCTGTTTCGGTTCGGCAGGCAGGTCGATGCCGGTGGGCTCCCGCAGGCCGAAGGCGGCAAAATAATCGCAGAAAGCCTCCCTGCCCAGCCGGGCCCCGATCTGGATGAAGCTCTGGTTGCAGGAATTTTCCAGCGCCTGGGTCACGCTCTGGGCCCCATGGCGCTTGTGGTTGGCACAGTGGAAGCGGGTGCCTGCCACTGAGATGGATTCCCCGCAGTAAAAGCTGGAATGCTTTGTGATGGCTCCGGCATCCAGCGCCGCCGCGCAGGTGATGAGCTTGAAGACGCTGCCCGGCTCGTAGAGGTCGCTGACGGCCTTGTTCCGCCACTGGGTCTGCTGGGCCAGCTGCAAAGCGGCCTTGCGCGCATCACCGGTCAGGGCCTCCACGGTGTTCCGGGCGGCGGTGTCGGCAATGACGCGGGGTTCGTTGGGGTCGTAGGAGGGCGTGGTGGACATGGCCAGCACGGCCCCGGTGTTCACATCCATGACGATCCCCACGGCACGCGCCGCCACATGGTGCTCCTGCACAGCGTAGGACAGCGCATTTTCAAGGTAGTGCTGGATACAGCTGTCGATGGTGAGCCGCAGGCCGTCCCCTTCGGTGGGAAAACGCTCGGTCTCATAGCTCTGCTCCAGTGTGTAGCCCCAGGCGTTGACAGCTGTGAGCACCACGCCGTTTTCCCCGGTGAGCAGATCATCATATTTCAGTTCCAGCCCGGCCACCCCCCTGCGTTGTCCACATTGGTGAACCCCAGCACCGAAGCCAGAAACGCGCCCTGCGGATACCAGCGCTTGCTGTCCTGATTGATGCGGATGCCGGTGATGCGGTTTTCCTCGCAGAAGTCACGCACAGCATCGGCTGCGGCACGGTCCACCCGGTAGCGGAGCAGGCAGTCATTGGAGCGGCGGTCGCTGAATTTTTCCAGCAGGGCCGCTTCGTCCAGCGCTAGGATCTCCGCAAGGCCGTGGGCGGCAAGGGCGATTTTTTCTTCCGGCATCTCCCGGGGTGAGGCCCGCAGGGTCCAGCAGCTGCTGTTGGCGGCCAGCAAAAGGCCGTCGGCACTGTAAATGCGCCCCCGGTCCGCTGGGACCACGGTATCCCGCAGCTGCTGGCCCTGTGCGCGGTCGGCATAAAAGCCGTCGGTGCGCACCTGCAGGAAAAAAGAGCCGCACGGCCAGCCCCAGGCAGACGGCACAGAACAGCACCGCCACGGCCCGTGCCCGGCGGCGGAATCCCCGCTCGGGCAGGGTGCGGAGAAATCTGGGCATGATGTCACCCCCTTTAACGGGCTCACCCTCTCCGTCATCGCTGACGCGATGCCACCTCTCCCGAAGGGAGAGGCCTTGGCATTCGATACAAAGTTTATGATTTTGTCAAAAGCTCCCCCTTTGGGGGAGCTGGCGCAAAGCGCCTGAGAGGGTGAGCTAGTGTACAAGATATGCACAACGTCACGATAATATCCGTATAGCCAACAGCAGCATGGCGTACAATAGTAAAACTGGGGGTGACGACATGAAACTGACTGCCTTGGCAGGCGGGCGGCACAAGGCACCGCTGCAGCCGCTGCCGGCCATGGATCTGCCGTTTCTGGTGCTGGTACTCACGCTGGTGGGGTTCGGGCTGGTGATGCTGGGCAGTGCGTCGGGGGCGGTGGCCCTTTACCGGCGGGGCGATGCCTTTGCCTACCTGCGCCCCCAGCTGCTCTACGCTGCCATGGGCATTGCGGGGCTGTGGCTGGCCAGCCGGGTGGACTATCACATCTTCCACAAATTGGCCTGGCCGCTGCTGGGGGTCTCGCTGGTGCTGCTTGCGGTGGTGCTTTTTATGCCGGAATACAACGGCTGCAAACGGTGGCTGGTGCTGCCGGGGGTGGGCACCCTGCAGCCAAGCGAGATCGCAAAATTTGCCGTGGTGCTGGTGTTTTCGCACATCATCTCGCTGAACCATGACAGGATGCGCAGCTTTGCGGTGGGGGGGTGCTGCCCTTTGCGCTGGTGCTGGGGGTGGTGGCAGCGCTGATGCTGCTGGAGCCCCATCTTTCAGGCACCTTGCTGATCCTGGGCATCGGAGCTGTGCTGATGTTCGTGGGCGGCACAGGTCTACGGTGGTTCGTGCTGGCGGGCGTGGGCGGGGCGGCCGCCATCGGGGCGGCGGTGGTCGTTATGCCGGACCTTGTGCCCTACGCCGCCGACCGCCTGCGCTCTTGGCAGGACCCCTTTGCCGACCCGCTGGGGGACGGCCACCAGACCATCCAGAGCCTGTACGCCATCGGCTCCGGCGGGGCCACCGGGCTGGGGCTGGGGAACAGCCGCCAGAAGCATCTGTTTGTGCCCGAACCCCAGAACGACTTCATCTTCTCCATCGTCTGCGAGGAACTGGGCTTTGTGGGGGCCTGCGCCGTGGTGCTGCTGTTCGTGCTGCTGCTCTGTCGGGGCATTACCATTGCCGCCCATGCTCCCGACCGTTTTGGGGCGCTGCTGGTGGTGGGCTTTACCGTGCAGGTGGCCCTGCAGGCTGTCCTCAATGTGGCCGTGGTCACCAATACCATCCCCAACACCGGCATCAGCCTGCCCTTTTTCTCCTCCGGAGGAACGAGCTTGATGATGTTGTTGGGAGAGATGGGTATTGTTCTATCCGTATCAAGAGGTGAAACCTGACGGAATAGAAAACATAAAGTTGAATTGCCAAAGGCTCTCCCTTTGGGAGCAACGACGACGACCACCGCCTGCGGCGGAATGAGGGAGGAGTTGTTGGGGCCGCGGCCAGCAGGACGCAAGCGCAAGGGTTTGCGCGAAGCGGATGCTGGGAGCCGCAACCCGGTGCTGGCGCGAAGCGCCTGAGAGGGTGAGGATGCTATAAATTACAAAACAAACTTGTCCGCCTCACACTCCGGCCCTGTTTTGCATACGGTGGGGTATCTTTTGCGGAATGGGGGCACGGACATGGAGGAACGGATCGTGGTGACAGGGGGCCGCCCGCTGAACGGAAGTGTAAAAATTCCGGCGGCGAAAAACAGCGTTCTGCCGCTTTTTGCGGCATCGCTGCTCTGCACGGGAGAGGTGCGGCTCCAGGCTGTGCCCCGCCTTGCGGATGTGGAACACTGCATGGCGCTTTTTTGCGGGGCGTGGGCTGTGCCGCCCGGTGGGAGGGCAGTGATGCGGTACTCTCCGGCCCGCCTGCCAACAGCACCCTGCCGGGGCAAACAGCGGGACAAATGCGGGCCTCCATTCTGTTCTGCGCGCCCCTGCTGGCAAGGCTGGGCCGCGCCGAGACCAGCCTGCCCGGCGGGTGCCGCATCGGGGCCCGGCCCATCGACCTGCATCTGGCAGGGCTGGCAAAAATGGGGGCGGTGGAGCTGGAAGCGGGGGAGGGGCGGCTGGTGCTGACGGCTCCCTCCGGCCTGCACGGGGCCGAGATCACCCTGCGTTTCCCCAGCGTAGGGGCCACCGAGACGCTTCTGCTGGCCGCTGCCTGTGCCAGAGGCAGGACCATCCTGCGGGGAGCGGCCCGGGAACCGGAGATCGCCGACCTTGCCGCTTTTCTGAACCGGTGCGGCGGCTGCATCGAGGGGGCGGGCAGCTCCACGATCCGCATCGAAGGGCGGCGGGGGCTTTCCGGGTGCTGTTTTTCGCCCCTGCCCGACCGTATCTTCGCCTCCACGCTGGCCTGCGGCTGTGCGGCGGCGGGCGGCCGGGTGGAACTGACCGGCTGCGCCCCTGCGCTCTATGCGCCGGTGCTGGAAATTCTGGGACAAATGGGGTGCCGGGTGGAACCGGCGGGGGATACGGTGCGAATTTCCCGCTTTGGGCGGCTGCACGGGGCAGGCCGGGTGTTCACCGGGGCCTATCCGGCCCTTGCCACCGATGCCGCCCCGCTGCTGGCGGCGGCAATGCTCTGTGCCGACAGCGAAAGCAGCATCGAGGACGTGATCTTTGAGCGCCGGTTCGGCTGTGCCGAGGGTTTTTGCCGCCTGGGCGCACAGGCCGAAGCGGCGGGCAGGGTGCTGACCATTGCGCCGGGCGGCCTTTTGCGCGGCACCGTGGTGGATGCCCCCGACCTGCGGGGCGGGGCGGCACTGGTGCTGGCGGGGCTTGCGGCCCGGGGAACCACGGTCATTACCCACCCGGCGCATATCGACCGGGGATATGCCGGATTTACAGAGATTTTGGCCGGTTTAGGGGCGCAAATTCGGAGGAATCGGCCCCGGAAAACAGGTCGGCGAAAAAACCTCTGTAAAAAACAAATTTGTCTTGCAATCGGGGCAAAAAAAGATGATACGATACAGTTATATAAGTATAGTATCGAACTCTTCTTGTGCGAAAAGCGCAGGTTTACGATAACATATCCGATGGAGGACAAAAGTTATGGCACTCATGCTCGACGAAGAAATGGATGAAAACGTTACGACGATCAAGGTCATTGGTGTGGGCGGCGGCGGCGGCAACGCAGTCAACCGCATGGTCAGCGACGGTCTGCAGGGCGTAGAATTTATTGCAATGAACACCGACCAGCAGGCGCTGGCCAAGAACCATGCTGCCACCAAGGTGCAGCTGGGCTCCAAGCTCACCAAGGGCCGCGGCGCGGGCGCTGATCCTGAGATCGGCCAGCGTGCTGCCGAGGAAAGCAAGGACGAGATCGCAAATGCCCTGAAGGGCTCCCAGATGGTCTTTATCACCGCCGGTATGGGCGGCGGCACCGGCACGGGTGCGGCTCCTGTTGTGGCTGAGGTGGCACATGATCTGGGCATCCTGACCGTGGGCATCGTCACCAAGCCCTTCTCCTTTGAGGGCAAGCGCAAGATGGGCCTGGCAGAGCAGGGCATTGCAAACCTGCTCATGCACGTTGACAGCCTGATCGTTATCCCGAATGAGCGCCTGAAGATGATCAGCCAGGAAAAGATCACTCTGATGAACGCCTTCCAGGCCGCCGATAATGTGCTGCGTCAGGGCGTGGAATCCATCTCTGCTCTGATCAATGTGCCCGCCTTCATCAACCTGGACTTCGCAGACGTGCGCTCCATTATGAAGGATGCCGGTTACGCCCACATGGGCGTGGGCAGCGCCAAGGGCGCAGGTAAGGCAGAGAACGCCGCCAAGGCTGCGATCTCCTCTCCGCTGCTGGAAACCAGCATTGCCGGTGCACACGGCGTGATCATCAATATCACCTCCAGCCCCGATATCGGCCTGGAGGATGTCGAGACTGCTGCCGGCCTCATCACCCAGAGCGCTCACCCCGATGCAAACATCATCTGGGGTACTGCGTTCGATGAGAACCTGTCCGATGAGATGCGCGTTACCGTTGTGGCCACCGGCTTTGACAACAAGGCCGCCGATGGCCTGCGCAGCAGCCTGAACAACGCCGCCGGTGCCGGTGCTTCCACCCCCAGTGCAGTGTTCAGCTCTGATGTGTCCGGCGCGGGTGCCGCAAAGCAGCAGCCTGCTGCTGCCGCAAACAGCGCTGCAAAGCCGGTGGAGGAAGAGAGCAGCGACAACCGTTACTACGATGAGCTGCTGGCGATCCTGAATAAGCGCAAGTAAGTTTGTAAGTTACAGTGTGAACCGCCCGGGAGGGGGCGTGGTCTCTTGCGCGCGTGAGCGGGAGGAGCAGAGATGGTACCAAACGACATCTGGCTGCGCACCGAATGGCTGAGCTGCCGCAGGACCAGTGTGCTGCGCTGTGTGGAGCGTTATTGTGCCGCCGCTGCCCGTGAATACCGCCGCGCTCTGCGCAGGGTGCAGGAAGTGGAGGAAATGATGGCGCAGGTCGAACCGGAAACCGGGAGACGGCTCCCGAGCCAGCCCGCTCAGGCGGAGCTGTTGAACCGCCGTCTTGCCGCTGCCAATGCGGAGATCCGCCGTTACCAGACCCGGCTTTACGCCTGTGAGCGGGAGATGGTGGCACTGCGGCAGGAGAACGCCGAGCTGGAAGCTCTGTGTGAGCAGGCGCGGGCAAACAGTTTGCTGCCGCCCGTGCCTCCGCAGCCCAAGGTGCTGGAACAGCCCGGCCTGCCGGTGATCGTGTTCCACCCGGCGGCGGATGCCCCCAAGGCAGAGCAGCCCCAGCCGGATGCTGTACCGGAGCAGAGCGCACCGGAGCAGGAGCCTGCCCCACAGGCCGCACCGCCGGAACCGGAGGAAGAATGCTGCCCCTTTGCGCAGTCGGACTGGAAGCCCACCACGGCGCTCGACCATCAGGCGGTGGATCTGGTACATCAGCTGGAAAGCCTAATGACTGTATAACAAAAAGACGATGCACAAACGCTGTGCATCGTCTTTTTTTGCATTTTGGGGATGTTACCGCACGGCGCTGGTGCGGTGCTCCATGAGGTAGGTGGCCTTCAGGTCGGCAATGTGGAGCTTAACGGCAAGCGGGTATTTGTCGTAGGCCTCCGAGATGGCGAAGCAGCCGCCCTTGGCCGCATCGTCAAAGCCGCCCATGTGCCAGCGGATGGCTACCGCTTCCTCGACCTTCAGCTTCATAAACCGCTCGATCAGGAACACGCTCTTTTCACCGTGGCCATAGGGGAACAGATCCTCCACGCTGTAGCTGGGCACCTTTTCCCACTGGCCGGTGGCATCGTTCTTTACATTGCGGGTGCCCTTTTTGTAGTAGTTGGCCTTGCACAGATCGTGCAGCAGAGCACAGATGGCATAGCTCTCCTCACTCTCGCCCTCGGTGAAAAAGCCGTCGTGGAGGGCATGGTAGACGTTCAGGCTGTGCATGCACAGCCCGCCGTCACAGGCCCCGTGGAACCGGGTGGAGGCCGGAGCCGAGAAGAAATCCGTCTTGTTGTCCAGCCAGTCCAGCAGCTTTTCGCTGCCCGGGCGGGAGACATGCTGGTGCCAGATCTGCAAAAACTCCTCGCGGTAGTCCATCTTACAGCTCCAGATCTTCCAGAATGCCCTTGAGGATGGCCAGCTCTTCGCCGCTCAGGGAAATGCCCTTGCCCATGCGGGTACCGTCCGGGGACCAATCACGGATGTCGTACTTGGGTTCGCCGTCATTCCAGCTGATGAGGTTGAGCTGGCGCTCCCAGCCGCGGGGCCGCTGAGACAGCACTGCAATGCGCTGGACCACTTCGTATTTGATTTCTGCCATGTTTCCTTACCTGCCTTTGCTTTGTTTGTTATCATAATATAAGAACGCGGCGAAGATTTCAACAGGTAATTGGAAAATAATTTGAAAATTTTGAATTTACTTGCAGGAGCCGCAAGCGATATCCGCAAAACGGAACGTCCTGTCAAGGGCTCCCCCGCCGGGGAAACTGGCGCGCGGAGCGTGACGGAGAGGGTCAACCATAAGGCTCCTCTTCCCGCAGGCGAACCAGTTCTTTTACCGCCTCCGGGTCATCCGGGGCTGGCGGCTGTTTCGCTTCTGCTCAGTGCTGAACAGCCCGGGGGCATACTGCGCCATTACCCCGGGTGTATTTCCTGCCAGAAATTCCCTGGCGTTTTTTTCTGCATACAGGCTGCCGGTGTGCCGTCTGTCATAGGGATTGCCTGGATTGGCGGCAGATCCGGTTCCGGCGGCGGCAGCTGCACCTCCGGGCTGTCCGGCTGGCTGGGCAGTGCCCCCAGCGGCGGGCTCACCCGGCTGGATGTGGGGCCGACATGCTTTTGCTTGTGGGACATAAAAACACCTCCGCACTTAATGTGTGCGGAGGTGTGGTCGTTTATGCGGGAAAGGGGTGAAACCCCTCAGTCAATGCTTCGCATTGCCAGCCCCCCTAGTAGTGGGGCCTCTGGCGTTGCATGGAGTTTGGTGAGTTCCCCTTTGTGCGCAGGCTGAACCTCTCTGCCAAGGCCTCCCCTACCAGGGGAGGTGGCAAAGCCGATAGGCTTTGTCGGTGGGGTTATGTCACAATCTCCACCCAGCTGCCTCCTGCTCCGCTCCTTATGCACGACCACCTGCCGGTCGATGCGGTCCTTCAGGGCGGCGACATGGGAGATGATGCCCACCAGCCGGTCACCCTCGGTCAGGCCTGCCAGCACCCGGATCGCCTGTTCCAGCGAGTCCTCATCCAGGGAGCCAAAGCCCTCGTCGAGGAAAAGGGTGTCCAGCCGGATGCCGCCAGCGGCGCTCTGCACCTCGTCGGAAAGGCCCAGGGCCAGCGCCAGAGAGGCCTTGAAGCTCTCTCCGCCGGAAAGGGTCTTCACGCTGCGGCGGGTGCCGTTGTAGTGGTCGATGACTCCCAGGTCGAGGCCGGACTGGCTGCGCTGGTTCTCGGCACCGATGCGCTCCAGCTCGTACTGGCCCGCCGTCATCTGCATCAGGCGGGTGTTGGCGTGGACAAGGATGCGGTCGAGGTAATTCATCTGGATGTAGGCCTCCAGCCGGATCTTCTGCTTGCTGCTCAAGGTGCCGCCTGCCGTGGAGGCCAGTGCGTTCACCCACTGCCAACGGGCATCCAGCGTGTCCCGCTGGTCGGCAAGCTTCCGGTGATCGGCCAGCGCCCTCCGGTTGGGCAGCAGCCGGGCGTTCAGGTCTTTCTCCTGTGCGGCAAGGGCTTTGCGCCGGGCCAGCAGCTCGTTCTGCTCTGCCTTGAGCGTTGCGATCATCTGGGGCTGCGCAGTCTGCTCCGCAGCCTGCCGGGCTTCCAGTGTCTGCACCGCAGCCTGGGCGGCGGCAGCAGCCTGCTGGGCTGCCGTCACCTGTGCTTCCAGAGCGGTGCGCTGTTCTGCCTGTGCTTTGCGCTGGGCTTCCAGCTCTTTTTGCGGCGGCAGTCGGTATGGTTTTTGGTCTGGCGCTGCTTCAGGTCAGCCTGTACAGTGTGCAGAGCATCGTTCTCCTCGGCCAGCGCAGTCTTGAGCAGGCTCACGGTCAGGGGCACCGGCCCCTCGGGCGAAGTGAAGTTCGGGCAGGAGCGCTTCGGCATCTTTCCGCAGCTGGGCACGGCCCTCCTGCTCCCGCGTCAGCGCTTCCCGCGCGGCGGCACTGGCCTCCTGTGCGGCGCTGTCGGCCTGCGCGGCGGCCTGCTTGGCTTGGTTCACCTGCACTTCGGTGGGGGCGGTGCGGGGCAGGTGGGCTTTGGCCGGGTGGTGGGTGCTGCCGCAGACAGGGCAGGCGGCTCCCTCTTCCAGCGTCTGGGCCAGCAGGCCCGCCTGTGCGTCCAGAAAAGCACGCTCCAGTGTGTCACGGGCAGAATGGGTCTCGGTCTGTCTGCCCGCTGCCTGCCGGTAGGCCTCCTGCGGCGCGTGCGGCGGTGTTCCGGTGCTGGCACTCTGTCAGGCTCCGGGCCAGCTCGTTCAGCGCGGTTTCCCGCTGGGCAAGGCGGGCCGCTTCTGCCTCCAGCTCCACCCGGCGGGTGTCGGCATCGGCCAGAGCGGCAAGCTCTGCTTCAGAGGCCGTGAGTGCCGCATCCAGCGCTTCCAGTGTTTTGCGCCGGGTGCTGGCCTTGGCGGATTCCAGCTGGGCGGTGCTTCGGGCCTTGGCCAGCTCTTCGGCAACCTCCTGCTGCTGGCGCTCTGCCTGCTCTGCCGCGCCCAGCGTGGTCTGTAACGTGCTCAATTGCCTGTCCAGCGCAGCCAGCGCGTCTGCGGCCTGTGCGGCGGCGGCTTCCTGCCGGGCGGTCAGTCCCTCCAGCAGGGTGGCCACTGCGTCCGGCGGCATCTGCGCCGAGAGTGCCCCCAGCACTTCGGCCTCCGGGTCTGCGGCATCATACGAGATGCCCGCAAGCACTGCGTCCAGCTTTGCATTCAGGGCGGCGCGTCGGGCCGTGAGGGCGGAGTTTTCCTCGGCCAGCGCCTCCTGCAGTTTCTGGTAGCGCTGGGTGCGGAACAGCTTCCGGAAGATCTTGCTCCGCTCCTCAGTGGTGGCGTTGAGCAGCCGGGTGAACTGCCCCTGCGCGATCATGGCGATCTGGGAAAACTGGTTGTAGTCCAGCCCGATGATATCAATGACAGCGGCAGTCACCTCCTTGGCTTTGGTCACAGGCGGGCGGCCATCGGCATAGGTCAGGGCGGCATCTGCCTTTTCGGTGGTGAAGCCCTCGCCCCGGGCTTTCGGGCGGAGGTATTCGGGATTGCGGCGGACGGTGCAGCGCTGCCCCCGCACCTCGAATTCCAGCTCCACGAAGGTGGGGGTGCCGGGCTCGGCGTACTTGCTGCGGAGCATGGCCCCCTCCCGGACGCCGCCGCTGGAATGATCGTACAGGGCGTAGGTGATGGCATCAAAGAGGGTGGTCTTGCCCGCGCCGGTGTCGCCGGTGACAAGGTAGAGCCCGCCTCTGCCCAATTGCTCCAGCGGCAGGGTGGTGGTGCCTGCATAGGGGCCAAAGGCCGAGAGGGTCAGCTTGAGCGGTCTCATGCGTCCTCCTCCTTCCAGATGCTTTCAATGAGCTGCTGGCAGATGCCGCCTGCTCATGGGTCAGGGGCTGGTTGTTCTGCAGCTGGTAAAAATCTGCAAAGTGCTCCAGCGGTGTTTTCTGTTCGGCCTTTGCAGGGGCATCCAGCTCCTGCCGGGTCTGGGTGCGCCGGTTGTCGTAATCCAGCCGCATCAGGTTGGGGTAGATGACCCGCAGGCGGGCCAGTGCCTCGGGGATGTCCTGCTCATCGGTCAGGGTGATGTGCAGGTAGTCGTCCACGGCGGTGTCCTCGTAATTGCGGCGGTCAGTCAGCTCCATGTAGCTGCCGCGCAGCTCCCGCAGATCGTGCCGGGGCACCAGCGGTTCGGCGGCAATGGTCACGCTGCTCTTTTCGCCCAGCTCCACAAAGGTGACGCTCTTTTGCTGGCTGGCCTCCGAGAAGGAATACTTCAGCGGCGTTCCGCAGTAGCGCAGGGTGTCCCGGCCCACCTTCTGGGGGCTGTGCAGATGCCCCAGCGCCACATAGTCAAACTTGTCGAACAGGGCGGCATCCACCCAGTCGATGCCGCCCACGCTGGGCTCCTCGCTCTCGCAGGAGGCAGCTCCTGCCACGAACTGGTGTGCCACCAGCACACTGCGGCGGGCCGGGTCAGGCGAACAGTGATCCAGCACGCAGGAAAGGGCATCGTTGTAGCTCTCAATGGGCGCGTCCGGCCAGACGTGCCGCACCATGGCGGGCTTCAAAAAGGGCAGTAAGTACAGATCGACCGGGCCGTGTGCGTCGGTGAGGGTGATGGGCTCCGGCGGGCCGGAAAACACCGGCGAGACGTAGACCCTGCTTTCGGCCAGCAGGGCAGAGCCAAAGGCCACCCGGTCGGCGGAATCGTGGTTGCCCGAGATGGCGAACACCGGCAGCTCCCGGCGGGAAAGCTCGGTGAGGAACCAGTCCAGCAGGCGGACCGCCTCGGCAGGCGGCACGGGTTTGTCGTACAGGTCACCGGCCAGCAGCACGGCATCCACGGGGTGGGAATCGAGCAGGGAGATCTGCTCTAAAATATAGCGCTGGTCGTCCAGCATGGAGAACTCGCAGACCCGTTTGCCCAGGTGCAGGTCGGAGAGGTGGAGAAAACGCATGGGGAAGCCCCCTTTCTAAAAGGATGGCTCTATTATACCACGGAATGTTCTCTTTTGCGTGCCAAAAGAGAACCAGAAAAGCACCCGCTACTTTCGAGGCGCGGGAGGCACGAACTAGGGGCTGCTCGCCCCTAGTAACCCCAAAGCAGAGGGCTCCGGACAAAAATGCTGGAGATTCCCGCCTGTCGGCGTGAAGATCTCTTAACCGCATTTTTGTTCGGAGCCGATTGAAATTTTTAACTAGCGGGGAACAGCTTCTCCCAGGTGGCCTTACCTACAGCACCGTCAGCGGTCAGGCCGTTGCGGCGCTGGAACCGCTGAACAGCGGCGGCAGTCCGGGAGCCGAACTTTCCGTCCGTGCCGATCTTCTCCCCAGCGTGTTGAGCTTCTGCTGGATGAGCCGGATGGTGCCGCCGGACATGCCGGTGCGCATCACGATGCCGGGATAGGGCACCGCCAGCCCGTGCTTTGCGGTGTACTTTGCGTAAAGGACGTTCCAGGTGTTTGCCCCGACTTTGCCGTCCATGTTCATATTGTTCCGGAGCTGGAATTCTTTCACGGCGTTTTCGCTCCTGGTGCCAAAGCGGCCGTCTATGGTCAGTGCGGGGTAATAGCTGCACTGGTCACGCACGCCGTTCAGCCAGGTCTGCACCAGGGCTTCGTCCGGGCCGTAGGAGCCCTTTTGGATCAACGAATAATAAGCGGGGATCGCCATTGTGGTCACACTCCTTCCACGACAGCGTATGCAGCGCTGTGGGGAGGTGTGCCATAGCGTTTTTGCCCTCTCCGTCTTTGCCTCGCAAATCCACCTCTCCCAAAGGGAGAGGCAACGCATATCTCCGGTTTAGAAGCTGCTGACCGTGAGCTTCAATTGGCTCTCCCTTTGGGAGAGCTGGCGCGAAGCGCCTGAGAGGGCGAGACTGTTTCGACCAGCACCTTATCCTCCCGGCTTGCCGTCACCCGCTGCCACCACTCCCACACACTTGAACCGCACCACATACGACCCACACACCAGATCGTTTTCCTCCGGCAGGGCGTAGGTGCCGCAGGCAGAGCGGCACAGCCCCGGGTAGAGCACGCACCACCAGTTTTTGCCGTGGCGGGCGTTGCCGCCCAGGTCGATGCGCAGAGCCTGATACCGCCCGGCGGGCAGGATGCCGGTGGAATAGCGGGTGGTATCAAAGTACATTTCCACCAGCTGTACCGTAACGGTGGAAAAAATCCCCCGCCTTGCCAGCACGGCCCGGGCCGTCAGCTCCAGTGCGGGCAGGTTCTCTGCCGCCCAGCGCAGGGCGGCAGGCTTGTCCTGTGCGGTGCAGTGGACATCGACGTAGGCCAGAACAGCATCCCGCACGGCGAGCTTGACGGTCTGGTCGGCAGGGGAATCGCTGTCGGCCCGGATGTGGAAGCGCAGGGTGTCGGCACAGAGGAGGGCCCCGGTGTCCAGCTGTGCCTGCCCCCAGCGCAGGGCAGCAGGCAGGGCGCTCAGAAGCAGCGCAAGGGAAAGCACGGCGCACCCCAGCGCCATCTCACGGCGGGTGAGCGTGCGGGCAAAGAATGGCAGCATAAAAAACAGGCCCCTTTTCTGGAAATGATAACCAGAGAATGGGCCTGTTTGACACATTTTATTCTGATACTTGATTTTTACAGTGAAGTCTGACTGTAATGCCAAAAGCTCCCCCTTCGGGGGAGCTGGCAATGCGAAGCATTGACTGAGAGGGTTGTTCCTTTTAATTCTTCAGAGACTGCATGGGAGCCGGCAGGCGGCCGCCGCGGTTGATGAACACCGACGGGTCGCGCTGGTTGACGGCCATGATGGGGCCATAGCCCAGCAGACCGCCAAAGTCCAGCACCTCGCCGGCCTTGCGGCCAATGGCGGGAATGACGCGGACAGCGGTGGTCTGCTGCTGTTCACCATGCCAATGGCGGCTTCGTCGGCGATAAGGGCGCTGATGACAGCGGGGGTGGTATCGCCGGGGATGATGACCATATCGATGCCCACCGAGCAGACAGCCGTCATGGCTTCCAGCTTTTCGATGGTCAGGCAGCCGATCTCGGCAGCGTGGATCATGCCGGCATCCTCGCTGACCGGGATAAAGGCACCGGACAGGCCGCCGACGTGGTTGGAGGCCATCACGCCGCCCTTCTTCACAGCATCGTTCAGCAGGGCCAGGCAGGCCGTGGTGCCGCAGCAGCCGCAGGTCTCAAGGCCCATCTCTTCCAGAATGTTGGCCACGCTGTCGCCGATAGCGGGGGTAGGTGCCAGCGAAAGATCAATGATACCCGCGGGCACGCCCAGAGCCTTGGAGGCCAGATTGGCCACCAGCTGGCCCACGCGGGTGATCTTGAAGGCGGTGCGCTTGACCAGCTCTGCCACCTCGTCGATGGGGGCGTCCTTGGGCAGCGTGCCAGCGCGGCGCGCACAGCGCCCGGGCCGGAAACGCCCACATGGATCTCGCAGTCGGGCTCGCCGGGGCCGTGGAATGCACCGGCCATGAAGGGGTTGTCCTCGGGTGCGTTGCAGAACACCACCAGCTTTGCTGCGCCGATGCACTGGCGGTCGGCGGTCAGCTCGCTGGCCTTCTTCACGGCTTCGCCCATCAGCTTGATGGCATCCATGTTCAGGCCTGCCTTGGTGGCACCGATATTCACCGAGCTGCACACGATATCGGTCTCGGCCAGTGCGCGGGGATGGACTCGATCAGGCGGCGGTCACCGGCCGAGAAAGCCCTTGTGCACAAGGGCGGTGTAGCCGCCCACAAAGTTCACGCCCACCTTTTTGCCTGCGGCATCCAGTGCCTTGGCAAAGTCCACGGGGTCTGCATCGGGGCAGGCACCCAGCAGCATGGCAATGGGGGTGACGCTGATCCGCTTGTTGATGATGGGAATGCCGTACTCGGCGCTGATATGCTCCACGGCGGGCACCAGATCGGCAGCCTTGGTGGTGATCTTGTTGTAGATTTTTTCGCAGGCCTTCTTCGGGTCCGGATCAATGCAGTCCAGCAGGCTGATGCCCATGGTGACAGTGCGCACATCCAGATTGTCCTGAGTGAACATCTCGATGGTCTCGAGGATGTCACCGGTATTCATCATGCTCATAAGAGTATCCTTTCTGAACCTCTCCGTCATTGCTTCGCAATGCCACCTCTATTAAGGGAGCTGGCGCAAAGCATCTGAGAGGTCTTGTCTGTTAGATGGTATGCATCGCGTCAAAAACTTCCTGACGGGTCAGATTGATCTGCATCCCCATCTCCTTGGCCAGAGCATCGGTGCGGGCGTGCAGCTCCTCATGGCTGACGCTGCACTTGGAGATGTCCACCAGCATGATCATGGCGAACATCCCCTGCAGGATGCTCTGGGTCACGTCCTCGATATTGATGTTCAGTTCGGTGCACAGACCGGCGACCTTGGCAACAACGCCCACGGTATCGTGTCCGATGACAGTGATAAACGCTTTCATATTCCTTACCCCCATTGTTTCTGGTAAAAACCCCTCAGGCGCTTCGCGCCAGCCCCCTGGTAGTGGGGCCTCTGGCGTTGCGTGGAGTTTTGCAAGTTCCCCGTTCCGCACAAACTGTATCATTCTGCCAAGGCCGCCCCTATTAGGGGGGGGAGGTGGCAAAGCCGTCAGGCTTTGACGGAAGGGTTTAATTTCAGTATAGCAGATTTGCCGATTTTTGAACACTCTTTTTGGAAAAAAAAGAGCAGTTTTCAGGCGGAAAAGACATTCTATACCGCTTTGATGTAAAAAACAAGATGCAAAGCGGCGATTCTTGTGCTATACTGAAAAATAACAGCGGGGCGGGTGCGCCCACCCGCGCAAAACAAAGGAGAAACGACCATGGAACAGCTTTTGAAGATTCTGGAAGACAATGCGCGGCTGCCCATTGAGGACATTGCCACCATGCTGAATAAATCCCCCGCCGAGGTGGCGGCTATGATCGACCTGGCCCGGGCGCAGGGCATCATCAAGGGCTACAAGACCCTTGTGGACTGGGAAAAGGCCGGGGTGAACCGGGTGGAAGCAGTCATCGAGCTGAACGTCAGCCCCAAGAAGAGCCGCGGCTTTGATGAGATCGCAGCCACCATTGCCGCCTTTGACGAGGTGGAGAGCGTGCTGCTGATGAGCGGCGGCTACGACCTGCAGCTGGTGATCAAGGGCCAGACCTTCCAGGAGATCGCCCTGTTCGTGGCAAAGCGGCTGTCTCCGCTGGACGATGTGCTGTCCACCGCCACCCATTTTGTGCTGCGCACCTATAAAAAGGAGGGCCGCCTGTATCAGGACGACGAAATCGATGAAAGAGAGTGCACGGTTCTGTGATGGATTACGATAAACTGATCGCGCCGGCCGCACGGGAGATGCGCCCCTCCGGCATCCGCAAATTCTTCGATCTGGCCGCTGATATGCCCGAGTGCATCAGTCTGGGCGTGGGCGAGCCGGATTTCAAAACACCGTGGGCTGTGCGGGAAGCAGGCATCGAAAGCCTCGAGCATGGCCGCACCCGCTATACTTCCAACGCGGGCCTGAAAGAGCTGCGGGCCGAGATCTGCAGATATCTGGAGCGCCGGATGCACCTGCACTACGACCCCCTGCGGGAGGTACTGGTGACCGTGGGCGGCAGCGAAGCCATTGATATGTGCATCCGCGCCATCGTGCAGCCCGGGGATGAGGTGATCATCCCGGAGCCCTGCTTTGTCTGTTATGAGCCCATCACCACCCTGTCCGGCGGCGTGCCGGTGCACGTTCCCTGCCGCCAGGAGGATGAGTTCCGCCTCAGGCCCGAGGCCCTGAAAGCCGCCATCACCCCCAAGACCAAGCTCCTCATCATGCCCTTCCCCAACAATCCCACCGGTGCGGTGATGGAGCGGGAAGATCTGGAAGCCATCGCGGAAGTCCTGCGCGGCACCAACATCATGGTGCTTTCGGATGAGATCTACGCCGAGCTGAACTACGGCCTGCGGCCCCATGTCTCCATTGCCACCCTGCCCGGCATGGCCGAGCGGACCATTGTGGTGAACGGTTTTTCCAAGAGCTATGCCATGACCGGCTGGCGCTTGGGCTATGCCTGCGGCCCGGCTCCCATCATCAAAATTATGACCAAGATCCACCAGAGCGCCATTATGAGCGCCCCCACCACCAGCCAGTATGCGGCCATCACCGCCCTGCGGGAGTGCGACGGCGAGATCGACAAGATGCGGGATGAGTACAATATGCGCCGCCGCCTTGTGGTGAAGTCCTTTAATGATATGGGCCTGACCTGCTTTGAGCCGCGCGGTGCGTTCTACGCCTTCCCCTGCATCAAGAGCACGGGCATGAGCAGTCAGGATTTCTGCACGAAACTGCTGGAACAGAAGCATGTGGCCATCATCCCCGGCGACGCCTTTGGCGCTTCCGGCGAGGGCTACTGCCGTGTTTCCTATGCTTACAGCGTGGAGCACCTGACCGAGGCCATGAAGCGCATCCGGGAGTTCCTGAAAGAAAACGGCATCAACAGCGGAGAACAGTGAGGAGAAAGAACGATGGCAAAACTGAACAGTGTGACCGTTCTGGCCCCGGCCAGGCTGAATCTGGCGCTGGACGTAGTGGGCCTGCTGCCCAACGGCTACCATAATCTGGACATGACCATGCAGGCCATCACCCTCTACGAGCGGGTGGTGCTGCGCCGCAGCCAGAACCTGAGCCTGACCCTGCCGGGCAGCCCGGTGGCCGCCAACGATTCCAACACGGCCATCAAGGCGGCGCTGGCCTTCTTTCACTATACCGGCCTGCTGGCGGGGTGAGATCACCATTTACAAGAATGTGCCGGTGCGTGCCGGTATGGCAGGCGGCAGCGCCGATGCCGCCGGTGTGCTGGTGGGCCTGAACGTCCTTTACGGCGCAAAGCTTTCCATGAGCGAATTGTGCGCGCTGGGCGCAGGCATCGGTGCAGACGTGCCCTTTGCCCTCATGGGCGGCACCTGCCGGGTGCAGGGCGTGGGCGCCCTGATGAAAGCTCTGCCGCCCTGCCCGGACTGCTGGTTCACGGTGGTCATGCCCGCTTACGGCGTTTCCACCCCGGAAGCCTTTGCCGCTTATGACAAAGTGGGCAGCAGCACCCACCCCGACTGCGAAGCCCAGGAAAAGGCGATCCGCGCCGAGGATCTGGCGGGGTGTGTGCCGCCGCAGGCAACGCGCTGGAGGAATGCAGCGGAGCCAGAGACAACGAGGCCATCAAGACCGCGCTGAAAGAGAACGGCGCTGTCACTGCCCTGATGACCAGCTGCGGCGCGGCTGTGTTTGGCATCTTTGAGAGCGAAGATGCTGCCCGAAGCGCCGCCGAGGCTGTCAGGGCGCAGTGGCCGCAGGTGTATGTGGCTCAGCCTGATCGGGGCGGCGCGCGGGTCATCAGCCCGAAGTGGATGCTGTAATATGCATAACCTCCTTTCCAATGGGGAAAACTGCCCAAAGGAAAGGAGGTCTTTTTGTGCAGACCTTTTATAAAGTGTGCCTGATCCTGATGATCATTGGCGGCATCAACTGGGGGCTTGTGGGCCTGTTCCAGTTTGACTTTGTGGGCTGGCTGCTGGGCGGCAGCAGCTCCATCTGGTCGCGCATCGTGTTTACGGTGGTGGGCGTGGCCGCTGTCTGCGGCATCCCGGGGCTGTTTGCAGAGGAAACGGAAGAATGAAAAAACGGCTGCTGCACGGAAAATGTGCAGCAGCCGTTTTTGTGGATCATTCAGTTATCCCACCCCACCAGATCGGGCAGGGTAAGGGTCTCGTCCGAGCAGTGGGGGTCTGCGGGGCCGTCGGTGGGGGCGGTTGCCTTTTCCACAGCCCCCACGATCTCGCTGATGGCGGCGCAGTCCTCGGGCAGGTCGGTCTGGCTGCGGCCCGAGTGGGTGAACAGGATCTTGCCCAGATGGCCCACCACCAGCGTCAGCGGCAGCAGCTGAGGGGCTTTGGTGTCGTAGTGGTAACCGGCATCTCTGGCGGCCTTGTAGATCTTCTGGGCCGCAAAGCTCCAACTCAGCAGGCCGCGGGTCTGCTCTACGCCCAGGTAGCCGTACAGTACGCCGGGGCCGTCGCAGATGACAGGAAAGGGGAAATCTGAGCCATGGGTGGCCTTAGCCACCGCCTGCGCCGAGGAACGCACCACACAGACAAGCCGTGCCCCCTTGAGCTGGGGCAGCGTTTTCAGGTAACGGGTGATATATTCGCGGCTGACAGGGTGGTCGAATCCGGGCAGGAAGATCATGCACAGCGGATGCTCCCCCTCGCACAGGGCGTAAAAATCATTGCCCGGCACCGTGGGGGTGTCGTAGGTGAAACGGGGGATGCTCGTCCCCACAAGATGCTCGCTTTTCATACCGCAATGCACATCCTTTCCATCATCACCAAAACCTCTCCGTCATTGCTGACGCGCCTGAGAGGTTTTCCTATAAAAAATCCACACACTGGCCTTGTGGCAGGCCAGCGGTGGATGCAATGCTATAAAAAGATCCCGCCCGGTCGTCTGCGGCAATCAAACCTACCCTTACGGACAGGTGGGTGCCCTGTCGCCGGATTCACGCTTCCTCATCGAACCTCCATGGTCGACCCATGGCGGGGAGGTTTGCATTCCGCCGGAGAACTCCGGGCTCCCGTTGAATGATTAGTAGGATCATATAAACCGCAACAAATCGCGCCGGGCAGGAAGTCTTGCCTGGGAATCTGTCTGTGCTGGGGAATTACTCGATCTCGAACTGGTCGCTCAGGCGCTGCTCAAACAGCTTGCTGACTTCCATCAGAGTCTCGTCATCCTCCACAACGTCCAGATATTCACCCTCGCTGTCCTCGCCCACGCTCAGGATGACCAGCTGTGCGTCCTCGTTGACATCCTCTTCATCCTCTGCGTATTCGACAACTGCAAGGTAATGCACGCCCTTATGGTCCAGTGCATCGATCACTTCAAACGTGACCTCATTGCCGTCCTCATCCTCAAGAGTCATCAGATCGGGCTGATTTTCCTCTTCGGTATTGGGGTTCTTGATCTCTTCTGCCATAAGATACGTTCTCCTGTCTATCCAAACCCAATCAAGGGGATGGTACTCAAATAAAATTACGCACACAGCCCGGGATCTGCTGCGTTCCCGCCGTCCCTTGCTGTGCTTATAGGGTAGCGTTTTTTTGCCTGCTCGTCAAGATGTTTTTCGCACAGAAAATGCACGACAAATTTTCACGCATTTCCCTCTCGCTTCCCGGGCAGAAATATGCTATACTGAATTCTGCGTATCTCCCGCGTGCGGGGAACTGCTATCAGAATATGAACGGAGGGATCTGTTTATGAATAAGACCCGTGTCCGGCTGGCAGCGCTGCTGCTGGCCGTGAGTTTTGCACTGTCCGGCTGCAGCCTTGTGAATAACATCGGCGGCAGCAGCGGAGCCGGAACAAAGACCATCACCCGCCCGGCGGTGGAATCGGCCGAGCTGCAGTTCACCCACCCGGCGGCGGGGGAACCCGTGGCGGTGTTCGATACCACGGCGGGTGTGTTCCGGGCGGTGCTCTTCCCGGAGCAGGCCCCGCAGGCCTATGATAACTTTGTGGGTCTGGTGCAGGCGGGCTACTATAACGGCCTGACCGTGACCCGTGTGGAGCAGGACTTTGTGGTGGAGGCTGGTCAGGGTGCTGACGGCAAGGGCACCACCATCTGGAACGGCAGCCGCTACCCGGCAGAGGCCACCGACAAGCTCCACCATTATTCCGGTGCCCTCTGCATGGCGGCGGACTCCTCCGGCAAGTGCGCCAGCGTCTTTTATATCATGTCCACTCTGCCCGGCGGGGATTCCATCACCCAGGAACTCACCGACCAGATGAACAGTGCAGGCTACCGCGCTGAGGTCGTTTCGGCCTACCAGACCGCCGGCGGCGCGCCCTCCCCGACTACACCGATACCGTGCTGGGTCAGGTGTACGAGGGGATGGACGTGGTGGACACCATCGCTCAGGTCGCCGTGGATGAGAACCAGAAGCCCACGGAAACGATCACCATCAACAGCGTCAGCATTGAGACATATCAGGCGCAGTAACAACTGAAAATGACAAAACCGGCTTTCCTGTGGCAGCAGGAAAGCCGGTTTTGTGCTGAATGGAGAGAATGGGGGATATATCGGTCAGCGGGAAAGGCCGCTGACCCCACTGGCAATGACACCGCCGTCCATGACGATGTCCGTGCCGGTGAGATAACCGAGCCGTTCGTCCAGCAGCAGGGCATACAGTGCGGCGATCTCTTCTGGTCTGCCGTTCCGCTTGAGGGCGGAATGGGCGGTAAAGGTCTGGGCTTCGGCGCTTTCCAACTGGCCCATGGGGGTATCAAAGTTGCCGGGGGTCACACTGAGGCAGCGCACCCCTTTGGCACCAAAGCGGGCGGCATCGGTTTTGGCAAACCAGATGACGAAATGCTTGCTGATGGAATAGGCCACACCGGTGCGGGCGCTCTTGGGCATCAGGTTGATGCGAGCCATCATCTTTTTCAAAAATTTTTCCCGGTCGGTACGGGCGAGGGGATAGACCCGCTTTGGCATGATGGAGGAGGGGGCAAGATAGGCACTCATGCTGGAAGTATCGATGACACAGCCGCCCGGGGCCATGACCGGGTAAAAGGCATCATTGATGTTGACTGTGCCCAGCGCGTTGGCGCGCAGGATGGCTTCCGGGCTGCCCATGTGGGGACTCATGCCAGCAATGTGGAGCAGGGCTTTCACGGGGCCGCAGACGGCGGCGTGCTGTGCCAGCTTTTCGCAGGCAGAGCGGTCGGCAAGGTCGCAGGAAAAGGCTTCGGCTTCGTGTCCGGCTTTGGCCAGCTCGGCCACGGCGCTTTCCAGTTTTGCGGCAGTGCGGCCTACCAAAATTACATGATATCCGGCTTCACAGACCAGCTTGGCCGTGGCGCGGCCCATGCCGCTGCCGCCGCCTGTAATCACACAGACAGGTTTCATGGTGCACCTCCTCAGTGAATCTTGCCGGTGGCTTTGAGCCAGGCGGCGGTGTCGTGGAGTGTTTCGGCGTAGGGACGGGGGCAAAGCCCAGCTCGTTCTTGGCCTTGGAACAGTCAAAGGTGTTATTGCGCTCCAGGTTGTAGACCGCAAATTCGGTCAGCACGGGCTTTGTGCCCTTTTTGCGGCCGATTTTTCCATCTGCTTTGCGGCAAGGTGGGCGAAGGAAAGGGGAAGGTAGAACATACAGCCCTTGCAGCCGGTATCCTCTTTAAGCATCCGGCACATTTCCTTCAGGGTGACCTCATCGTTGCTCAGGATGTAGCATTCACCTTTGCGGCCCTTGTCGGCGGCGGCAATGGTGCCTGCGACCAGGTCACGCACATCCACCATGTTGAAGCTGCCCGCCATGCCGATGGGCATTTCACCGTTCAGGATCTGGGTCAGGGTGCGGGTGGTCTGGCCGATGGCCGGGTCGTTCGGGCCGATGATGCCGCTTGGGTGGACAACGCAGGCGTTCAGGCCCGCGTGGGCGGCATCCAGTACCTTCTGGGTGGCCATGGCCTTGCTGCGGCTGTACCAGCCTACCACCTTTTCCTCTTCATAGGGGACGAACTGGTTCACTTCCCGGATGGGCTGCCCGGCGGGCAGCTCAGGAATAGCACCGGTGGAGGAAACGTACACGAACTTCCTGCATTCCGGGTGGTGCTTGGCGGCGGCAAGCATATTCTCGGTGCCGCCCACATTGACGGCGATCAGCTTCTCGCTGTATTCCGGGTCGATGGTGACCATGCTGGCACAGTGGATGCAGACGCTCTGGCTGCCCTCGGGGATGTTGAAGAAAGCTTCACAGTCCTCTGCGCTGCACAGATCGCCCTCAAAAACCTCGACCTCAGCGGGCAGATACTTGCGGGCGGGATCCCCTTGAGGACGAAGGCCCGGATGCTCCCCCCGTTCGATCAGCTGCGTGCAGATGTTGATGCCCAGGAAACCGGCCGCGCCGGTCAACAGATAAGTGGTGTTGATGTTCATATTCATTTCCTCCCGCTTTTCTCTCAAAGTGTACGATACGGTTTACAGCATTGCGGCCAGACCCAGACCCATGCTGTCGAACCCCTCAGAGACAGCCAGATAGGCATCCATCGTGTCCTCGTCGATCCGGACGGGAGAAGAGGTGTTCCGGTTTTTGAGGCTGTTCAGAGTGGCAGCGAGTGCCAGACCGATGCCGTAGTTTGCACCGCCCTCAGTCAGGGTGTAGTAAGCGTCCAGCGCAGTCTCGTCCAGGGTGGAAGCGGTCATGTTCTTGCGGTTCATCATGGTAAGTGTCCTCCGTTTTATGTTTGAATGTTTGTTGTTTGTTCTGTTGCGGAGCTCCGTGCTCCCTTGCGATGGCTAAAGGATACCCGACCGAGGTAAACGCAAGGTGAATATTTCTGTTTATCTTTTGTTTATCTTTGGGTGTATAATAGAGCCATACCATAGAAAGTGAGGAGAACGCCATGCTGAAAATTCTGGTTGCGGAAGATGACGTGAGCACCAACAAGCTGCTCTGCGCCATTTTAAAGATCAACGGCTATGAAGCGATTCCGGCCTTCAACGGCGAAGCGGCGCTGGACATCATCGACCACCAGCACATTGACCTGCTGCTGTGCGATGTGATGATGCCTAAAATGGATGGCTTTGCCCTGACCCAGGCCATCCGGGATGGCGGCAGCATGATGCCCATCCTGATGCTGACGGCCAAGGCCCTGCCAGAGGACAAGCACACCGGTTTTCTGGTGGGCACGGATGACTATATGACCAAGCCGCCGGATAAGACCGAGCTGCTGCTCCGCATCAAGGCTCTGCTCCGCCGGGCCCGCATCGTGGATGAGCACAAGATCACGGTGGGGGATGTGGTGGTGGATATGGACAGCCGCACGGTCCGTCGGGGGATGGAGGTGCAGACCCTGCCGCCCAAGGAGTTTGAACTGCTGTACAAACTGCTGGCCTACCCGGAGCGCACCTTTACCCGGATGGAGCTGCTGGACGAGATCTGGGGCATCGACAGCGAGAGCGACGACAAGACCGTGAATGTCCACATCAACCGTCTGCGCAACCGTTTTTATGATTGGCCGGAGTTCGAGATCCAGACCGTCCGTGGCCTTGGCTACCGGGCCGTGAAGAAAGTGTGACCCAATGAAAAACGCATTCAACCGTCTGCGCAGCGGCATGGAGACCTTGAACCTGACCATGCTTCTGATCCTGAACCTCTTTTTCATGGTCTTTCTGCTGCTGGCCGTCTGCACCGTGCTGGTCCTGGCCGGTGTGGACGAGGGATTTCTCTATCACGATGGACAGGTCGAGCTCGGTGGTGCACTGACCTTTGTCTATACCGTCTGCATCCTGATCGCTGTGAGCATGGTGGTGATGATACGGATGGTCTTTATCCACCCATTGCAGCGGAACATTGTGGCTATGAAAAAATTGGCAAATGGAGACTTTACCGTGCGTGTAAATCACGCGGAACACGGCTACGTGCCCCGGGAGCTGGTCGAGTTTGAGCAGAGCTTCAACAAGGCAGCGGAGGAGCTGGGCGGCACTGAGATCCTGCGGAAAGATTTTATCAACAACTTCTCCCATGAATTCAAAACGCCCATCGTCAGCATCAGCGGCTTTGCCGACCTGCTGCTGGAAGAGCAGCTGCCGCCCGAGGATCAGAAGGAATACCTGACCATCATCCGGGACGAGAGCAGGCGGCTGGCCGACCTGGCAACGAATATCCTGACCCTGAACCGGGTGGAGAGCCAGACGATCCTGACCGACAAAGCGTGCTTCTCCCTGGATGAGCAGCTGCGCCAGAGCGTGCTGGTGACCCAGCAGAAGTGGCGGCAGAAGGAGCTGGATTTTGATGCCGACCTTGTTCCGGCAGAGTACACCGGCAGCGAGGGGCTGCTGAAAGAAGTCTGGCTCAACCTGCTGGACAACGCCGCCAAGTTCAGCCCTGAGGGCGGCACCGTGGCTGTGAACCTGCGCAAAGAAAAAAGCGCCCTGATGGTCTCGGTGACCGATCAGGGTGAGGGGATGAGCGCCGACACGCAGGCGCACATCTTTGAACAATTCTATCAGGGCGACACCAGCCACACCACCCAGGGCAACGGTCTGGGCCTTGCCATGGTGAAAAAGGTGCTGGAGCTCCACGGCGGCAGTATCCAGGTGAACAGTGCCCCCGGGCAGGGCAGCTGCTTTACCGTGACACTACCCATATAAACGAAAAAGAGGCGCTGAAAAGCGTCTCTTTTTGCTTCCGGTTCAAATTTCGCCGGGGTGCTCCTTGCGCCAGGCGAGGTAATCCTCCAGGATGACCGTGGCGCTGACGGAATCCAGAATGGCCTTGCGGTGGGCACCAAAAGTCCCCACCTCGTCCAGGATGTCGGCGGCTTCACAGGTGGATTGCCGCTCGTCCCACATCCGCACGGGCAGGCCGCTCCAGATCTGCAGGGTCTTGCCCAGCTTGCGGCTCTTCTCGGCGCGCTCGCCCTCGGTGCCGTCCATGTTGAGCGGCAGGCCCACCACAATGAGCTCTGCCTTCTGCTCCTGGGCAATGCGGCAGACCTCGGCGGCCACCTTGGGCCGGGCCTTCAGGGTGATCTGCGGGGTGATGGGCGTGGTCAGGAACTCGGTGGGGTCGCAGACCGCAAGCCCCGTGCGGCTGGCACCGTAATCAACTGCTAGAATCTTCATGGGGAGAGCCCCTCCTGTTTTGCTGTTTTTCCTCAGTTTACCACAGAATAGATTTTTCTTCAATTTTGCGGTACAATAAACTCAATTATTATCCATTGCGCAGGGCTGACCCGATATGCCAAAGGCTCTCCCTTCGGGAGGGCTGGCAAAGCCGCAGGCTTTGACTGAGAGGGTGAGCTCGTTATAGAAAGTGAGAAAACAATGTTACAGCTACTTCTGGGCGGTTCCGGCAGCGGAAAAACAACGCTGCTGTACCAGCGCATCCGCGCCCGGGCCGAAAAAGGGGAAAAAGCATCCTGCTGGTGCCGGAACAATTCACTTCCAGCACCGAGGGCCGCATCTACCGTGAGCTGGGGGATGCCCTGTCCGGCATGGTGGAGAGTTTTTCTTTTACCAGTCTGGCAGAAAAGATCCTTTCCACCGAGGGCGGCGCGGCGGTGCAGACCCTCTCTGACGCAGGCCGTGCCGTGCTGGTGCGCCGGGCGCTGGAGGAGCTGCAGGACAATGTCCACTATTATCACCGCCACCGGCGCAGTGCGGCCTTTTGCCAGATGGCGGCACAGACCATCGACGAGCTGAAGAGCGCGGGCCTTTCCGGCCAGCAGCTGGCACAGCTGGCCGGTGCCTGCGGAGCCGAGAGCGGTAAGCTCAGTGAGCTGGCCCTCATCTTTCAGGGCTACGAGACTCTGCTGGCCCGCAGCGGCATGGACCCCTCTGACCGGCTGGAGCTGGCCGGAGCCCGGCTGGAGGAAGCACTGGCCCGGCACAGCCTGCCGGAGTTTCTGCGGGACCGGGCGGTGTTCATTGATGAATTCGATACCTTCAACGCACCCAAAAAGCGGCTGATGGGCGCGATGCTGGCGGCGCTGCCCAGCGTAACGGTGGCCCTCTGCGATGATGGAGCCCCCTTGCTGCCCGGTGACCTGAGCCTGTTCTCTGGGGCCAAGCAGGTGGCGGCGCAGCTGCGCCAGCTGGCCCGGAAAAACGGAGCGGAGGTGGCCGTTCCGCAGCTTTTGCGCAAAGACCTGCGCCACCGGAACGCCCCGGGCCTTGCCGCAGTGGCAGAGCTGCTGGAAATCGGCAGCTGCACCGCGGATGCCCCGGCGGGCGAGGTGCGGCTCTTTGCCGCGCCCAGCCGGGAGGAGGAGGCCCGTGCCGCTGCCGGTGCCATCCGGCGGCTGATGCGGCAGGGCGTGCGGTGCGGAAAGATCGCTGTGGTCTGCCGCGATATCGCCAAGTATCGTGCCGCTGTCCGGTATGAATTCCGGATGGCGGAGATCCCCCTGTACTGCGATGAACCCACCACCCCGGAATTCAGCGCCCCGGCCACGGCGGTGCGGGCCCTGCTGGAGATCGCCCGGGGAGCCGACCTGACCGAGAACCTGACCACCCTTGCCAAGACCGGCCTGTGTGCCCTGAGCGAGGAGCAGGTGTGTGCGCTGGAAAACTATGCCTACACCTGGTCGCCCAATGCGGCGGCCTGGCGGGAGAAGTTTGAGCGCAGCCCCAAGGGCTTTGGGGAGCAGGAGCTGACCGAAGAGGACCTCCGCAACCGGGAGCGGGCAGAACATGCCCGTGCCCTGCTCGTGGGGGCGGTGGATGCATTCCGGGCCAAGGTGCGCGGGGTCAACGCCGAGGCCATCAGCCGGGCGGTGTATTTCTGCCTGAAAACGCTGGGGGCTGAGGAACAGCAGGCCGCTCAGGTAAAAGCCATCCGCGCGGGCCGGGGCATCCCGGCGGCGGAGGAAGCCGCCCGGGAGTGGAACGTGGTCATGGGGCTGCTGAACGAGATGGCCCATCTGCTGGGGGAGCAGACCGTTACCGTGGCCGAATACGAGGATCTGTTCAGCCTGCTGCTGCGCTCTTCGGACCTTGGGCACATCCCGCAGACGCTGGATGCCGTGGTGCTGGCAAGCGCGGGCAAGATGCGGCTGGACGCGCCGGATTATGTCTTCGTGCTGGGGCTGGCGGAGGGCGAGTTCCCCACCGCCCCCGGCGAGACGGGCCTGCTGACCCACGCCGACCGCGATGCCCTGATGGCGCAGGAGATCGACCTGCCCGACTGCTTTGAAAACCGTGTGGTGCGTGAGCAGGTCTGCTTCTACAAGGCCCTGACCGCCCCCGCAAAGGGGCTGTGGCTCAGCTGGCCCAAGGGGCAGGGGCAGACCCTCTGCGCTGCGCTGGAACCCCTCGTGGAAGCACTGTCCCCTGCTGCCCCGGAGCTGGAACTGACGGACCTTGCGGCCACCCCTGCAGATGGGCTGGACTGTCTGGGCGGCGGCTGGCCCCTGACGGAGACCGAGCGTGCCAGCCTGACAGAAGCTTTGCACACCCCCGGCGAGACCGAGCCGCAGGGCCTTGCCTTGCTGCGCCGGATGGCCGACACTGCCCCCGGCAGGTGCATGACCTGCCTGCGCTGGAAGCGCTGCTGGGGCGGAAGCTGCGCATTTCGCCCAGTCAGCTGGAAAAATATTATACCTGCCGCTACGGCTACTTTTTTTTGCAGTATGTGCTGGGGCTCAGGCCCCGCCGCCGGGCCGAGCTTTCCGCCGACCAGAGCGGCACCCTGATGCACTGGGTGCTGCAGATGGCGCTGGACCCTCACCCCGGCCCGGACAACCCCATGGCGGCACTGCAGCCCTTTATGGAGCTGGACGATGAGGCCATGGCGAGCCTTGCCGCGCTGCTGGTGGACGAGCACGCCAAACGCTATCTGCCCGAGGATACCGCCCGCTTTGCCTACCTGCTCTCCCGCCTGAAAAAGAGCATGACAAGCCTGCTGCTCTACCTGCGGGATGAGCAGCGGCAGTCCAGCTTCAAGCCCGTGGCCTGTGAGCTGAAGATCGGCCGGGGCGAGGATGCCGTGCCTGCCCAGGTGTATCACCTGTCGGACGGGCGCACCGTCCAGCTGGTGGGCACCGTGGACCGTGCCGACGAGTGGGTGGAGGAGGACGGCACCCGCTGGGTGCGGGTGGTGGACTACAAGACCGGCACCAAAAAGCTGGACCTGAAGGAGGTCTACTGCGGTCTGGACTGCCAGATGCTGCTCTACCTGTTCAGCCTGACCCGGGATAAAAGCGGCCGCTTTACAGGGGCGGAACCGGCTGGCGTGCTCTACCTGCTGGCCGACCCGGCCCCTGAGACCACCACCCGCGAAAAGGCGGCCCACAGTGTGGAATACAAGCTGGACGGTCTTGTGCGGGACGAGCAGAAGCTGTTCGATGCCATGGATGCCGACGAGACCGGCAGATACCTGCCCTTCTCCTATTACAAAGGCGCGCCCAGCCCCTACCAGAAGGACAAGCGGGCAGACATCGCCAAGCTGAACCGTATCCAGCTGCATCTGGATGATCTTGTGACCCGGATGGGCCAGCAGCTCTATGAGGGGCAGATCGCCGCCGAGCCGCTGGTCGCGGGCCGGAGTCCCTGCCAGTGGTGCGACTACAGCTTTATCTGCTGCCACGAGACCGGCATCGGCGAGCGTGCGCTGGAGGCCCCCGCAAAGCCATTTGAGGCTCCCGGGCAGCCCGAAGAGGGAGAGGAGGAACAGGCATGAGTGAACCCAAGTGGACCCCTGCCCAGCAGGCCGCCATCGAGGACCGGGGCGGCGCGCTGCTGGTGAGCGCGGCGGCGGGCAGCGGCAAAACGGCTGTTCTGACCGAGCGGGCCGTCCGGCTCATCACCGACCCGGAACATCCCGTGGACGCCGACCGGCTCCTCATCGTCACCTTCACCAATGCGGCGGCGGCAGAGCTGCGGGCCCGCATCGGGCAGGCGCTTCTGAAGCGCAGCCAGGCGGAACCCGGCAATGGCGCGCTGCGCCGCCAGCGGATGCTGCTGCAGCGCGCACCCATCTGCACCATCGACGCCTTTTGTCTGGACCTGTTGCACAAACACTTTCAGGCGCTGGACATCCCGCCGGACTTTGCCCCGGCAGACCCCGGCAGCGTGGAGCTGCTGCGGGCCTCTGCCCTGAGCGAGACGCTGGAAAACGCCTACCGCGACCCGGATTTCTGCGCCTTTGCCGACCTCTACGGCAAGGGCCGCACCGACCGCGCGGCGGGCGAGACGATCCTGCATGTCTACGATTTCCTGCGCGCCCTGCCCGATTACGACAAAAAGCTGGACGAATTTCTGGCTCCGTGGCAGGAGGAAAATGGCTTTGCTGCCACCTGTTGGCATGACTTGCTGCTGGCCGAAGCTGCCCGCAGTGCCCGGGCAGCAGGGGAACTGTTCCGCGCCGCGCTGGCTGACTGCCCGGGTGACCGGGAGCAGGAGCTGGCCGATGCCGAAGAAAAGAAAACGCCCTCTGCCCGGGAAAAGGCAAAAAATGCCGTGCTGGAAAAATATACCGATGCACAGGAACGGCTGGACAAGGCTGCCGCCCTGCTGGGCAGGGTGGAACAGCTGGCTGTGGGGGGGAGTGGACCCCGCTTTACGATCTGCTGACCCCCTATGTGCTGGGCATGGAGGAGCTGCCCGGCCTGAAAGGGATGAAAAAGCGGCTGAACGGCGAACACAAAAAGTCATCCGCACCCGCGCCGATGAAGGCGCGGCCCTGTTTGCGCAGATCCTGAGCTGATCCCCTGTAGTGAGGAGGAGGCTGAGGCAGACCGCAGGGCCGCAGAGCCCCGCCTGCGGGCCCTGTTTGCGGCGGTGCGGGATTTCGATGCCCGGTTCTCGGCCAAAAAGCGGGACCGGAAATTGCTGGAGTTCAGTGACTTTGAGCATCAGGCCCTCCGCCTGCTTCGTGACCCGGACGGCACCCCCACTGCGCTGTGCGGGGTCATCCGGCAGAACTACGCCGCCGTGATGGTGGATGAATATCAGGACACCAACGCCCTGCAGGATGCCTTGTACCGGTGCCTCGCGTCCCCGGCGGGGGACGACCTCTTCCTGGTGGGAGATCTGAAGCAGAGCATCTACCGCTTCCGGCAGGCAGACCCCAGCATCTTCCGGGAAAAGCTGGACAGCTGGCCCGCCCTGCCCGGCGGCGCAGCGCGGCCCCGCCCGGCAGAGGGTACCCCGGCACCGATGCCATGCTGGCGCTGGATGCCAACTTCCGCTCGGCTCCGCAGGTGGTGGAAGGGATCAATTTCCTGTTTGAGCGGCTCATGTCCCCGGAACTCGGTGACACGGCCTACGGCGACGGCCAGCGGCTGGTCTGCGGGGCACCCGGGGAATACACGGGCAGCGTGGAGGCGCATTTCCTGCCCGATGACACCGCCGAAACGGACGCGGGCTGGATCGCCCGGCGCATCGAGGAGATGGTGCAGAGCGGCGAGCCGGTGCGGGACGGCGGTGCCACCCGCCCGGTGCAGTACGAGGACTGCTGCATCCTGCTGGCGGCGCGCAATGATTTTCCGGCCTATGTGGAAGCGTTGACCGCCCGGGGCATCCCGGTGTATGCGGATGCCCGCGAAAACTTGCTGGATGCCCCTCATATCCGGCCCCTCATCGCTCTGCTGAAGGTCATTGACAACCCGGCGCAGGATATCTATCTTGCCGCCGCCATGCTGGGCCCGCTGTTCGGCTTCTCCGATGACGACCTTGTCCGCCTGCGGGCCAGAGCCGAAGAGATCCAGAAGCAGCAGGGGGAAAACGCCCCCAGCGCATCAGCCTCTACGGCGCGCTGCTGCTCACCGTGAACAGCGGGGAGGACACCCCTTTACCGGAAAAGTCCGGGCGTTCTATGCCCGGCTGACCGAGCTGCGACGGATGGCCCGCAGTGTCCCGGCAGAACAGCTGCTGGAGGAGATCTTTGCTTCCACCGGCTACCTTGCCGCACTGGGCGTGATGGAAAACGGTGCCCGCCGCCGGGAGGATGCCCGACGGTTTGCTTCCTTCTGTGCCGGGGCTGGCTCCGGCGGCATCTCGGCGCTGGTGCGGGCCATTGACGCTGCGGCGCTGGCAGGCTCCACGGGGCAGGATACCGTGCCCGGCGGCTCCCGCCCCGGCTGTGTGACCGTGATGACCATCCACCGCTCCAAGGGCCTGCAGTTCCCGGTGGTGTTCGTGGCCGACACGGCCCGTCGCTTCAATGCAGCCGATACCCGTCAGCCGGTGCTCCTGCATCGGATGTATGGGGCAGGCCTGCGCCTGCGCCCCGAGGAGGGCGAAGGCGCGTACAAGACGGCGGCTTACACGGCGCTCTCCAATGTCCACGCCGCCGAGATGCGCAGTGAGCAGATGCGCCTGCTCTATGTGGCGCTGACCCGCGCGCAGATAAGCTCATCCTGACCGTGCCGCTGGGCATCGGAAAGACCTCCAACCCCTTTACCAGAGCGGCGGCCTTCCTCGAAGCCGGGGCGGGGCAGACGCTCTGCCGGCAGGCAAACAGCTTTGCCGACTGGCTCCGCGCGGCCCTGCTCGTCCACCCCAACGGCGGCCCTCTGCGCCGACTGGCCGAGGATCTGGAACTGCCCTTTGCGGATACCGGGAGCACCATCACCCTGACGGTGCAGCAGGCGCTGCCCGAGGGCGTGGAGCCGCCCGACCCGGAACTGGAGGAAAGACCGCTGGCACAGGCTGACCCGGCCCTGACCGAGGCACTGCGGCAGGGCTTTGCGTGGCAGTACCCGGCGGCAGCGCTTGCGCAGGTGCCCGCCAAGGTCAGCGTGACCAGCATCGTGCACAAGGCCGAGCAGACCACGTTGGAGCGCCCGGGCTTTCTGGCAAAGGACGGCCTGACCGCTGCCGAGATGGGCACGGCCCTCCACGCCTTCCTGGAGCACGCCGATTTTGCGGCTATTGCAGCGGCAAAACAGGCAGGCACGCTGGAAACGGCGATCCCCGCCGAGCGTGACCGGCAGGTGGAAGCAAAGCTCACCGCGCCCGAAATTGCAGAGAAGCTGGATGCGGTGTGCATCCGCCGCTTTGTGGAGAGCGAAGCCTTTGCGCGTATCTGCGCCGCAGATGAGGTGCTGCGGGAGCTGGACTTCATCACGGCCCTGCCTGCCGCCGAGGTGCTGGTCGCTCAGGGCACTGCCCCGCCGACAGCGCTGCCGTGGCACAGGCAAGGGTGCTGGTGCAGGGCATTGCCGACCTTGTGCTGGTGTACCCGGACCATCTGGAACTGCTGGACTACAAGACCGACCGCCGAAAATCCGAGGATGACTTCCTTGCCGCCTATCGCGCCCAGCTTGACCTCTATGCCCTTGCCATCAGCAAGCGTTTTGCCCCGAAACCGGTGACCTATAAGGGCATCTACTCGCTGGAGCTGGAAGTTGATTGAGGTTAAGTAATATTTTTCCCTGAAATCGCGTAAAAGTGCTTGACAGGGCTTTGTGGGTGTGGTAAACTGTTCCGGTAAAGAAAGCAGCTACGGCCTGTGCCGCGCTCGCCTTGTGGGGTCGGAATCCCCGGGCTATACCCAAACACGGTTCGATTCTTTGAACGAACTGCGCTTTTGTGTGAAATTTCGCGCGGCTGTCCTGCACATGGGCGGCCGCGTTTTCTATGCCAAATATTGCAACACTATGGATTATTGTTTGGAGGTGCATTCATTATCGCTACCGCTGGAAAGTCGAAGGAACTGGAGATCAACGGTCAGATCCGTGATCGTGAAGTTCGCCTGATCGGTGCCGATGGCGAGCAGAAGGGCGTTGTGTCCATTCAGGTGGCCATGCGCGCTGCAGAAGAAGCCGGGCTCGATCTGGTCAAGATCGCACCGCAGGCTACCCCGCCTGTGTGCAAGGTGCTGGATTACGGCAAATACCGTTTTGAACAGCAGAAGAAAGGAGAAGGAAGCCAAGAAGAACCAGAAAGTGGTCGAGGTCAAGGAGACCCGCCTTTCGCTCAATATTGACACCAACGACTTCAACACCAAGCTGAACCAGACCGCCAAGTTCCTGGCCGCTGGTCACAAGGTGAAGGCTTCGATCCGCTTCCGCGGCCGTGAGATGGCGCACAGTGCTCTGGGTGCTGACGTGCTGAAACGCTTTGCCGAGGCTCTGCCCCAGGCAAGCATGGATAAGCCGCCGGTGCTTGAGGGCCGCACGATGTCCATTCTGCTGATCCCGAAACCCAATAAGGACTAATTTTAGGAGGAAACTAAAATGGCTAAGATGAAACTGAAGACGCATTCCGGCGCTAAGAAGCGCTTTAAGCTGACCAAGAACGGCAAGATCAAGCGTGGCCACGCATTCCGCAGCCACAGCCTGACCAAGAAGACCACCAAGCTGACCCGTGGCTACCGTCAGCCCAACTACGTTGACAAGACCAACGCCGCTACCATCAAGAGCATGCTGCCCTACGCCTAAAGTGCGAGCCGCAGGCAAAGACATTCTAAGAGATAACTAAAGGAGATATAAAAAATGGCACGTATCAAGGGCGCAACCATGACTCACAAACGTCGTAAGAAGATGCTGAAGCTGGCTAAGGGCTTCTACGGCTGCAAGAGCAAGCACTTTAAGATGGCTAAGCAGCAGGTCATGAAGAGCGGCAACTACGCTCTGGCTGGCCGCCGCATGAAGAAGCGCCAGTTCCGCAACCTGTGGATCTGCCGCATCAACAACGCAGTTCGTCCCCTGGGCATGAACTACTCCACCTTCATGGCTGGCCTGGCCTGAAGAAGGCAGGCATCGAGCTGAACCGCAAGATGCTGAGCGAGATGGCCATCAACGATCCTCAGAGCTTTGCTGCTCTGGTCGAGACCGTGAAGAACGCCTGATAAAGACCTGAAAGACGCCCGCGCGTAGTAAAATACGCGGGCGTCCTTTTGTATATTTTAGTATCTTCTGGAGGACCGCATGGAAAAGATCACCAGCCGGGAAAACGCAAAGATCAAATATGCCTGCCGCCTTGCTTCCAGCGGGGCGTTCCGGCGCAGTGAGGGGAAAATTTCTGGCCGAGGGCCGCAAGCTCTGCCCGGAGCTCTGCCGCGGCGCGGTGCTGGAGACCCTGTTCTGCACCGAGGCAGCGCTGGAAAAGTGCCCGGAGCTTGCCGCTTTGCCGGGCGAGCACTATCTGGTGGAGGACCATGTGGCCGATAAGCTGGCCGACGTGGGCACCCATCAGGGCGTGTTCGGCATCTTCCGCACCCCGGTGCACACGCTGGACGAGGCAAAGACCGGCGGGCGGTATCTGGCGCTTGAGCGGGTGCAGGACCCCGGCAACGTGGGAACGCTGCTGCGCTCTGCCGCGGCGTTCGGCTTTGACGGCGTGCTGCTGAGCGATGGCTGCGCCAGCGTCTTTGCGCCCAAGACCCTGCGGGCCTCCATGGGGGCCGCCGTGCGGGTGCCGGTGATGGAGGTGGGGGCAATGCCTGCCGCCATTGCCGCCCTGCGGGCAAAGAACATCACCTGCCTTGCGGCGGCACTCTATCAGAGCCAGCCCCTGAGCGCGGCCCGGCCCGGCTACCCGGGCGGTGTCTGCGTAGTCATCGGCAGTGAGGGTCAGGGCCTGACGGAAGAGACCATTGCCGCCTGTAACAGCACGGTGCGCATCCCCATGACCGACCGGGTGGAAAGCCTGAACGCCGGCATCGCGGGCAGCATCCTGCTGTGGCACTTCCGGGAGGAGAGCTTGTGACCGGGCCCGGCTTCGGCCAGACCAGTCTTTTCCCGCCCGAACCGGCCCCCCCCGACCCGCTGCTCTGCTGGCTCTGGCTGGCAAACACGCTGGGCGCGGGCAGCAGCCATGCAGGCCGGGTGCTGGATGTGTTTGGCGGGGCGCAGGAGGCCTGGGAGAACCGGGATTCCGATGCGTTCCGCAAAGCGGTGGGCAGCCCGGCCTTTGCCCGGGCCAACCTGCCCGACAACACCCCAGCGCATTACCGGGCCTTTGCACGGCGGTGTGCGGCGCGGAATATCCGCATCCTGCCCTATGACGACCCGGATTACCCGCTGGCGTTTTCCCGCATCCCGGATATGCCGCTGGTGCTCTACTGCACCGGCGACCCCCGCTGGCTCAACGAGCCCGGGACGGTAGGCATCGTGGGTAGCCGCAAGCCCACGGAATACGGCCTGAACGCGGCGGCAGATCTGGGCAGCGGTCTGGCAAAAAACGGGGCTGTCATCGTCAGCGGTCTGGCCGATGGGCTGGACAGCGCCGGACACCGGGCGGCGGTGAAGAACGACTGCCCCACCATCGGGGTGCTGGGCGTGCCCATTGACCGCACCTACCCGGCCTCCAACCGGGAGCTGCTGCGGAAAAGATCGAGCAAAAAGGCTGCGTGATCAGCGAGTACCCGCCCGAGAGCGGCCCCGTTGGCCCCAATGGCTTTTGCAGCGCAACCGGCTCATTGCGGCGCTGTCCTCGGCGCTGGTGGTGGTGGAAGCGCAGGAAAAGAGCGGCACCATGTCCACAGTCAACCATGCCGAGCGGTATGGCAAGCCGGTGTTCGTGGTGCCGGGCAGCATCTACTCGCCCAACTCAGCAGGCACCAACGCCCTGCTGCGGGAGGGCCGGGCCAAAGCCGTCTGCAAACCCGGCGACTTGTTCGGGGTGCTGGGCCTGCGGGGTGCGGCGGCTCCGGCGGCGGTGCGCTCTGCGCCTGACCCCATGAGCGAGACCGAGCGCAGGGTGCTGGCCTGTATCGGCCCCAAGGCAAAGGGCGTGGAGGAGCTGGGTGCGGCAAGCGGCCTGCCCACCGGCCTGCTGCTGGGCACCCTGATGAAGCTGGAGTTGGCGGGCCGTGTGACCTGCCTACCCGGCAAGCGGTATATTCTGCGCTGAACTGCGCAATTTAAGTTGAATGAAACCTCTCAGTCTCGCTGACGCTCGCCAGCTCCCCTAATAGGGGAGCCTTTGGCATTTCGTTGGGTTTTACTACCACCGTCAGGCTGGGAGTTTATAATATAGGAGAAGAGAACCATGGCAAAACTGGTAATCGTGGAGTCGCCGGCAAAGGCGAAGACCATTGGCAAATATCTGGGCAAGGATTACGAGGTCACGGCCAGCATGGGCCATATCCGGGACCTGCCCGGCCCAGCTCGGCATCGACGTGGAGCGGGACTACAACCCCCAGTACATCAACATCAAGGGATCAAGGAAAAGCTCATCAAAGAATTGAAGAGCAAGGCCAAACACGCAGACGGCGTGCTGCTGGCAACCGACCCGGACCGTGAGGGCGAAGCCATCAGCTGGCATCTGGCAAACATTCTGGGGCTGGACCCCCACGAGCCGAACCGTGTCACCTTTGACGAGATCACCAAAAAGGGTGTGAAGGAGGGCATGGCCCACCCCCGCGCCATTGACGAAGACCTCTTCAACGCACAGCAGGCGCGCCGCGTGCTGGACCGTCTGGTGGGCTATAAGCTCAGTCCGTTCCTCTGGCGTAAGGTGCGCCGCGGCCTGCCCGCAGGCCGTGTGCAGAGCGTGGCGGTGCGGCTGATCGACGACCGGGAAAAGGAGATCGAAAACTTTAAGCCCGATGAATACTGGAACGTGGACGCCACCTTGGGTGCCGGGCACAAAAGTTTGTACGGCACGCCTTGCCACGGATGCCAACGGCAAAAAGCTGCTGCCCAAGAGCGAAGCCGAGGCCCGCGCCATCGAGAAGGGTCTGGAAGGGGCCGAGTACACCGTGGGGCGAACTGAAAAAGGGCAAGCGCGCAAAGCAGCCCACCCCGGCCTTTATTACCAGTACCCTGCAGCAGGAGGCCTCCCGCCGGTTGGGCTTTACAGCTACCCGCACCATGCGCGCCGCCCAGACCCTGTACGAAGGCGTGGACATTGCCGGGCCACGGCACCATGGGTCTGATCACCTATATGCGTACCGACAGCCTGCGCATCTCGGATGAAGCCGTTGCCGCCGCAAAGGAGTATATCGCGGGGGCCTACGGCGAAGGCGTATATCTGCCCCTACAAGCGCACCTGGAAGACCAAGAGCGCCACGGCCGCGCAGGACGCCCACGAAGGCCATCCGTCCCTCGGTGCCGTCCCTGACCCCGGACGAGGTGGACAAGAGCATCAGCGGCGACACCGCCAAAGCTCTACCGCCTGATCTGGAGCCGCTTTATCGCAAGCCAGATGAGCGACTGCCAGCAGGACACCGTGTCCGTCACCGTCAGCGCGGGGACTACCGTTTCAAGGCCAGCGGCTACACCGTGACCTTTGACGGCTTTACCGTCCTGTACGAGGAAGCCACCGACGAAAAGGAAAAGAAGGAGACCAGCCTGCCCCCGCTGGAACAGGGCCAGGTGCTCAAGCTGCAAGGAGCTGAAGAGCGAGCAGAAGTTCACCCAGCCGCCCTCGCTCTACACCGAGGCGACCCTCATCAAGGCGCTGGAGGAAAACGGCATCGGCCGCCCCTCCACCTATGCGCCCATCATCACCACCATCATCGACCGCGGCTATGTGGAGCGCGAGGCGAAGAAGCTCAAGCCCACCCTGCTGGGACGGGCTGTGGACGGGCTGATGCTGGAACAGTTCCCCCACATCGTGGACGTGGATTTCTCCGCCTGAGATGGAGAAGAATCTGGATAAGATCGAGAGCGGCAAGGCCGACTGGCACAAGACCGTGGACGACTTCTATCAGGGCTTTGAAGCCAGTCTGGAGCAGGCCGAAAAGAACATGGAGGGCAAAAGGTCAAGGTGCCGGACGAGCCTTCCAGCGAGGTGTGCGACCTGTGCGGCCGCCCCATGGTCATCAAGGTGGGCAAATACGGCAAGTTCCTGGCCTGCCCGGGCTTCCCGGAGTGCCGGGGCACCAAGCGTCTGGTCAAGGATACCGGCGGCATCTGCCCCAAGTGCGGCAAGGGGCGTCTGCTGGAACGCAAGAGCTCCAAGGGACGCATCTACTACGGCTGCGAGCGCTACCCGGACTGCGATTTTATGACTTGGGATATGCCGGTGCCACCAAATGTGAAAAGTGCGGCGCACCCTGTTCCGCAAGGGCGCAAGCTGTACTGTGCACAAGGAGGGCTGCGGCTTTGAGATGCCGGTGCCGAAGAAGGATTGATCAAACCGATTAAACTGTCAGCTCGCCCTCTCTCAGTCAATCGCCTGCATTGGCTGCGGCTTTGACAGATGCCGGGGCCTGCTGGCAAAAAGTTTCTGGACCCCTTTGGGGAAATGAGGAGGGAAGGGGACTCTAGACATGATGCAAAATTATAAAGTTATGAGTTATTAACTGGGCTGGGTGCGGGTCTGGCGGGCTGCGAGGCGGCGCTGTGGCTGGCGGGCAAGGGCGTGCAGGTAACGCTCTACGAGCAGAAGCCCACCCATTTTTCCCCGGCCCACAAGAGCGAGGGCTTTGCGGAGCTGATCTGCTCCAACAGCCTGAAGGCCGGCGGCTGGATTCCTGCTTCCGGTCTGCTGAAGGAGGAGATGCGCCGGATGGGCAGCCAGCTGCTGACCGCCGCCGAGGAGGCCCGCGTGGCCGCCGGCGGTGCGCTGGCGGTGGACCGCGACGCCTTCAGCGCCGCCGTCACCCGCCGGGTGGAGCAGTGCCCGAACATCACCGTCCACCGGGAGCAGGTGGAGCACATCGATGAGAGCGCTCCCATTCTGGTAGCCACCGGCCCCTGACCGACGGCGCACTGGCCGATGAGATCGGACGCCTGACCGGGGACGAGCGTCTGCATTTTTACGATGCTGTGGCCCCATCGTCACCGCTGAAAGTCTTGATTATGGTAAGGTGTTTGCCGCTTCCCGCTATGACCGTGGCGAGGCCGACTACCTGAACTGCCCTTTCAACAAGGAGGAGTACGAGGCTTTCCATGCCGCACTTGCCAGTGCCGAGCGTGCCCCCCTGCACGACTTTCGACACCGGCGCCGAGCAGAGCGCAAAGCCCGACCCGGATGCTCACGGCAAAAGGCCGATACCGTCACCGTGTACGAGGGCTGTATGCCCATTGAGATTATGGCCGCCCGGGGTGCCGACACCATGCGGTTCGGCCCGCTGCGCCCGGTGGGTCTTGTAAATCCGAACACCGGACACCGTCCATGGGCCAATGTTCAGCTGCGGGCAGAAAATAAGGAGCGCACCCTGTATAACATCGTGGGCTTCCAGACAAACCTCAAGTGGGGCGAGCAGAAGCGGGTGTTCAGCATGATCCCCGGGCTGGAAAATGCGGAGTTTGTGCGCTACGGCGTGATGCACCGCAACACCTTCCTGGATGCGCCCCGGGTGCTGAACGCCGGGCTTTGCCTGAACGAACACCCCAATGTGTTCTTTGCCGGGCAGATCACCGGCTTTGAGGGCTACATGGAAAGTGCCGCCTGCGGCCTGCTGGCTGCGCGCGGAGCATCTACGCCCGGCTGGAGGGCAGGCAGCTGCCCCCGCCCCCGGTGGATACCATGTGCGGGCGCGCTGATCCAGTATCTGACCACCGAGAACAAGCATTTCCAGCCCATGGGCGCGAACATGGGCATCCTGCCCCCGCTGCCGGAGGACAAGCGTCCCCGCGACAAGCGCCTGCGTTACATGGCACAGGCCGAGCGCGCTGTTGCCAGCTTCCAGCAGTGGCTGGATGAAACTGCTCTTAAGGCAAAGGGAGAAAACACCTATGAAGATCATCGTAGATATGATGGGCGGCGACAACGCCCCCCTGGCCGTGCTGGAAGGCGCGGCTGCTGCCGTGAAGGAATACGACGTCCGGCTCATCGGCGTGGGCGACGAGGCCCTTGTCCGCAAGACCGCCGCCGAGCAACAACATCTCTCTGGACGGCATCGAGCTGGTGAACTGCACCGAGGTCATCGATATGTGCGATGAGCCTGCCAGGGCCATCCGCACGAAGAAGGATTCCTCCATCGTCGTGGGCCTGAATATGCTCAAGGACGGCAAAGGCGACGCCTTCGTTTCCGCCGGAAGCACCGGCGCGCTCCATGTGGGCGCAAGCCTCATCGTGCGCACCCTCTGAAGGGCATCAAGCGCCCGGCACTGGCCACCATGGTGCCCGCAAAAAAGCAGGCTTATCTGCTGCTGGACTGCGGTGCCAACGTGGAGTGCCGCCCGGAGATGCTGGCCGCTTTCGCCGTCATGGGCAGCTGCTACGTGAACAAGGTGGAGGGCCGCACCTCCCCCAGCGTGGCGCTGGCCAACAACGGCGCCGGAGGAGAGCAAGGGTACCCCATGCTCAAGGAAGCCCACCAGCTGCTCAAGACCACCCCCGGCATCCGCTTTGTGGGCAACATCGAGCCCCGCGATGTGCCGGGTGGCGAAGTGGACGTGGTGGTGTGCGACGGCTTTACCGGCAATGTGATCCTCAAGCTGACCGAGGGCGTGGCCAAAATGCTGCTGGGGATGCTCAAACAGATGTTCCTCAAACCTGGGCGGCAAGCTGGCCTATCTGCTGCTCAAGGGCAGCGTGGCAGACCTCAAGCACCAGATGGACAGCGAGGAGTACGGCGGCGCACCTTTCCTGGCGGCCAAGCAGCCTGTCATTAAGGCCCACGGCTCCTCCAAGGCCAAGGGCATCAAGAACGCCATCCGTCAGGCAAAGATCTGCGTGGAGAACGATCTGTGCGGCACCATGCAGCTGCATTGGACGACCTGAACGCGCCGACAGAATAAGAACGGTTTTGAGTCCTGAAATTGCGATGCGCATTCCAACCAAAAACCGCATCAGAGCAATCACATAAGGGAGATAAAATATCTATGAGCCATCAGTTGGAAACGATCATTGGTTATCAATTCAAGAACCCGAAGCTGCTGGAAACGGCCCTCACCCACACCAGTTATGCCAACGAGAGCCGCACCCCGGTGCAGCACAACGAGCGGCTGGAGTTTCTGGGCGACAGCGTGCTGCAGATCGTGTCGGCAGACTATCTGTTCCACGCCTACGCCGACCGGCCGGAGGGCGATCTGACCCGCATCCGCGTCCAGCCTCGTCAGCGAGGGGGCGCTGTTCCAGTTCGCGCAGGAGATCAACCTCGGCGAGTACCTGCGCCTTGGCCGCGGCGAGGAGCGCTGCGGCGGCCGCACCCGCCCCAGCGTCGTGTCCGATGCGTTTGAGGCTGTCATCGCGGCGCTGTATCTGGACGGCGGCATGGAGGTGGCGCAAAGAATTTCATCCTGCCCTTCATCACCGAGGGCAAGCACGCCGAGGCCGACTACAAGACCCGGCTGCAGGAGATCGTCCAGCAGAACCCGGAGGAGCGCTGAGCTATGTGGTCGAGCAGGAGTCCGGCCCGGACCACGACAAGCATTTCGTGGTGGCCGTGCGGTTCAACTCGGACCGCGTCGCCCGCGGCGAGGGCCGCAGCAAAAAGATGGCGGAGCAGCACGCCGCCCGCGAGGCGCTCAAGCTGCTGGGCGTTTTAAAGGAAAAGTAAATGGTATTCAAGGAACTGGAAATTCAGGGCTTCAAGAGCTTCCCGGATAAAGTCAAGATCACTTTTGACGAGGGCGTGACCGGCGTGGTCGGGCCCCAACGGTTCCGGCAAGTCGAACCTGTCGGACGCGGTGCGGTGGGTGCTGGGCGAGACCAGCGCCCGCCAACTGCGTGCTGCCGGGAAGATGGAGGACGTCATCTTCGGCGGCACCCGCCGCCGGGGGAGCCATGGGCTTTGCACAGGTGCGCCTGACGCTGGACAACAGCGCCCACACCCTTGATCTGGACGCCGACGAGGCCGACCATCGGCCGCAAATACTACCGCTCCGGCGAGAGCGAGTACAGCATCAACGGGCAAGTCTGCCGCCTGAAGGATGTTTACGAACTGCTGCTGGATACCGGCATCGGCCGCGACGGCTATTCGGTCATCGGGCAGGGCCGCATTGCGGAGATCGTGGCGGCCAAGAGCACCGAGCGCCGGGAAATTTTTCATCCTCGGCGAACTGGGAAGCCCGGGTGGGCCCGCTGGAAAAAAGAGAGCGCCAAGGCCCAGAAGTTTCTTGCTTTGCGGGACGAGCGCAAGACGCTGGAAGTTACCCTCTGGACCGACGGCGTCCACCGGGCCAAGGAAGCCGTCCGCCGTCAAGTGCGGGATTATGAGACGGCTGAGGCCGATTACGAGCGGTTCGACCGGGCCGCAAAAAGCCGCCGAGAGGGAGGCTGAGGAGATCCGGATGCAGGCACAGCAGTTGACCATTGCGGTCGAACGCCTGAATGGGGATATCCGCAGCATCACCGAGCAGATCAGCGGCAGCGAGAGCCGGATCGCCGTGCTGGAAAACGACATTGCCCGCAACGAGGAAAGCGCCGCCGGGCTGCGGGCGGAGATCGCCGCCGGGCAGCAGGACAGCACCGAGGCCGAAGCAGCCTTTGAGCGCCACCGCGCCGTGGCTGCCTCCATGGAAGCCGCCGGGCAGAAGCTGGCCGAAGAGCTGGCGGCGCTGAACGCGGCGCTGGACCAATTGACCCACGACAGCGACCGCAGCGGGGCCCGGCGGGACAGGCTGCGCACCGAGGTCACGGCCCTGAGCGCCCGGCATACCGAGGCACAGGTGGCAAAAGCCGCTGCCGAAGCCGCCGCCGAGACGGCGAAGAGCCGCCTTCCCGCGCTGGAAGAAGCCGCCGCGGCGCTGGCCGCCCAGCGGGACGACGCCAAGCAGGACTTAGAGGACACCGTGAAATACCGCGGGATGCTGGCCGAGAACGAAAAGCAGCTGGCGAATATCCGGGCGGGGTTGGAGCTGAAGCAGAAGAACCGCCGCGCTGCGCTGGACGAGGCCGACGAAGCCGAGCAGAAGCTGGGCCGGGAGCTGGATGCGGCCCGGCAGCGGCTTTCCGTTCTGCGGGAGCTGGAAAAGAATATGGACGGTTACCAGAACTCCGTCAAGACCGTGATGCGGGCCGCTTCGGCCCGGCGGCTGCGGGGGATCATCGGGCCGGTGTCCTCCATTCTGGAAGTGGAGCCGGGCCGGGAAGTGGCCATCGAGACGGCGCTGGGCGGCGCTTTGCAGAACATCGTGGTCGAAAGCGAAGCCGCCGCCAAGGCGGGCATCGCCCTGCTCCGCAGTGAGAACGCGGGCCGGGCCACCTTCCTGCCGCTGGATACGGTCCAGCCCGGTGTGTTCCGGGGCGGCTGATCGGTTCGGCAAAGCTGGCGTCCAGCCTTGTCAAGGCCGATGCCCGCTATGGGAACATCGTCTCAAACCTGCTGGGCCGGATCGTCGTGGTGGACGACATCAACGAGGCCTCCCGCGCGGCGCGGGATCTCGGCTACCACAACAAGGTCGTTACGCTGGATGGTCAGGTCATCAACGCGGGCGGCAGCTTCACAGGCGGCAGCGTCCAGCGCTCGGCGGGGCTGTTCACCCGCAAGCAGGAGCTGGAAGAGCTGCGGCGGAAGGCCGCGCGGCTCCAGAAGGACTGCCTTGCGGCGCAGGAAAAGACCGACCAGTGCAAGGCACAACTGGACGCCGTTTCCGCTGAGCTGACCGCCGCAAGCAGTGAGCAGATCACCGCAGCCAACGACCGCGTCCGCGCCGAAGCGGAGCAGAAGCGGCTGGAAGCGGCGGTGGAACAGGCCGAGACTGCCCTCACCGCGCGGGAAGCGGAGATGGAGACGCTGAACGCCCAGCTTGCCGACAGCCGCACCAAGGCGGCAGATGCCGCCGCACAGGAAGCAGAGCTGGAAGCGCAGATCGCCGCAAAGTCCGAGGAGCTGAACCGGCTGGCCGAGGGGGACGATGCCTTCCTCGCCCGCCAGCGGGAGCTATCGGATCAGTTGAGCGCCAAGCGGTTGGAGCAATTGACCCGCCAGAAGGACGCGGAGCTGGCCGAGCGCAGATCGCCGCGCTGGAACGGCGCACGAAAGATGCTGCCGCCCGCCGCGCTTCGCTGAAAGAGAGCCTTTCCGCCCTCGCCGCCCGCAGCGAAAGCTGCCGCGCCGAGATCGAGGCCATCCGCAAGGCGAAGAGCGAGAGCACCGGGAAGATCGCGGAGAAGGAAGCCGCCATCCGCAAGGCCACCGAGGAGCGGCTGCTCCAGCAGAAAAACGAGACCGAGGCGCTGGCCAAGGCCCGCACGGCGGCGGATGACCGCGAGGAGATGGGCCGCGAGATGGCCCGTCTGGCGGAGCGGAAAGCCGCAGCCGAAAGCGAGTACGATGCCACCGCCGCAAAGCTCTGGGATGAATACCAGCTCACCGTTTCACAGGCGGAAGAAGTCTGTGTGGAGTTCGACAGCCTCCCTGCGCTGCGGGCGCAGGTGGCCGACCTGCGGGGCAAGATACGCGCTCTGGGCAACGTCAACGTCAGCGCCATCGAGGAGTATCAGGAGGTCAAGGCCCGGTACGATGCGCTCCGGGTGCAGGTGGAAGACGTGGAGGGCAGCAAAAACGAGCTGGGCCGGATGATCGCGAACCTCTCCGCCCAGATGCGGGAGATCTTTACCGACAGCTTCCGGGCCATCAACGAGAACTTTGGCCGCGTCTTTACCGAACTGTTCGGCGGCGGCGAGGCCAGCCTTGTGCTGGAAGATGAGAGTGACGTGCTCTCCTGCGGCATCGGCATCCGGGTCGCGCCGCCGGGCAAGGTCATCAAGAATCTGGAAGCCCTTTCGGGCGGTGAACAGGCGCTGGTGGCCATCAGCATCTATTTCGCCATCCTCGCCGTCAACCCCGCGCCCTTCTGCATCCTCGACGAGATCGAGGCCGCGCTGGATGACGCCAACGTCGTCCGCTTTGCGCAGTACCTGCGCCGGGTGAGCGACAAGACCCAGTTCATCGTCGGCAAGACCACCAGCATTGCCAAACTGGCCGATTACTACACCCGGCAGGGCAAGCGGGTGATGCTGGCTGCGGGCGATACCTTCCGTGCTGCTGCCAGCGAGCAGCTGGAGATCTGGGCTGACCGGGCAGGTGTGCCCTGGTCAAGGCCGGCGAGGGCGCAGACCCGGCGGCGGTCATCTTTGCCACCGTCAAGTCCGCCACCGCCCGCGGCTACGACATGGTCATTGCCGACACCGCAGGCCGCCTGCACAACAAGGCGAACCTGATGGGCGAGCTGGCCAAGATCAGCCGCAGCGTCAAAAAGGCGTCAGCCCGGAGAAGTCTGGAGACCCTGCTGGTGCTGGACGCCATCACGGGCCAGAACGCCATCAGTCAGGCCAAGGAGTTCTGCAAGGCGGCCAATGCCACCGGCATCATCCTGACCAAGCTGGACGGCACCGCCAAGGGCGGCTGCGTCGTGGCGGTCAAGCAGCGGCTGGGGCTGCCGGTGCGGTTCATCGGCGTGGGCGAGGGCATGGACGACCTGATCCCCTTCACCCCGGAGGGCTTTGTGGAAGAGCTGATCCCCGCACGGGATGGAAGCACTAAGGAGGAACATTATGAAAATTTGCGCAGCCACCGGCAACGCCGGAAAGCTCCGCGAGCTGCGGCGCATCCTGAAGCGCAGGGCCACGAGGTGGTCAGCCAGAAGGAGCTGGGCATCACCATCGAGCCGGACGAGACCGGCACCACCTTTGAAGAAAATGCCCTCATCAAGGCCGAGACCATCTGCAAGGCCAGCGGGCTGCCCACCATCGCCGACGATTCCGGCCTGTGCGTGGACGCGCTGGACGGTGCCCCCGGCGTCTACAGTGCCCGCTACTGCGGCCGCCACGGCGACGACGAGGCCAACAACGACAAACTCTTGGAGAAGATGAAGGACGTCCCGGCGGGGCAGCGCGGCGCGAAGTTCGTGGCAGCGGTCTGCTTCATCCTGCCGGAAGGCCGGCATCTGACCTGTGTGGGCGAGTGCCCCGGCCGCGTCGCCTTTGAGCGGCTGGCGGGAGACTACGGCTTTGGCTACGACCCGCTGTTCATCCCCGACGAATGCGGCGTGGGCAAGACGGGCAAGCGCCCCAACACCGAGGGCCGCAGCTACGCCCAGCTGACCCCCGACGAAAAGGACGCCATCAGCCACCGTGGGAACGCGCTGGCAAAAATGGAAAAAGAGCTGCCGGAGTTTTTGGCAAGCGATTAACAGATCCTCCATACAACCTCTCCGTCGCTGCATTGCCACCTCCCCTTGTAGGGAATCTGGCGAGGAGATGAAGTTTTCCGTGCCAAGGGAAACACCCCTAAAGGGGAGATGTCGCGTAAGCGACAAAGGGTGGACGACTGTCGAGCGTGAGCGAGACTGAGAGGTTGTACGAAGGAAAACGTATCAATTGAAAATGAAGGAGAAACAACTAAGCTGACGAGCAAACAGCGCGCGATCCTGCGCGGCAAGGCAAACACCATGGACCCCGTTTTCAGGTGGGCAAGGGGGAAATCGACGAGACCATGATCCAGGGCGTGAAGGACTGCCTCGACGCCCGCGAACTCATCAAGGTCAAGGTGCTGGACAACAGCATGTACAACGCCCGCGAGGCTTCGGTGCTGCTGGCAGAGGCCACCGGTGCCGACTGCGTGCAGGTCATCGGCTCCAAGTTCGTGCTCTACCTCCAGAAGAAAAAAGGACAGCGCCTACGCTGACCTGCTGAAGTGAGGATCCTTCTGTACGGCGGCAGCATTTCGACCCGCCCCACAACGGCCACATGAACAATCTGCGGGCTGCTGCGGCCGGGGCCGGCGGAACTACACCGTTCTCACGCTGGAAATGCTGGCGGCGGAGTATCCGGGCGCAGCGCTGTATCTGGCCATCGGCAGCGATATGCTGCTGACCTTTGACGGCTGGCACCGCTGGCAGGATATTCTGAAGCTGGCTCATCTGGTCGTCACGAGCCGGAACATCGGGGACGACCCGGTGCTGCACGAAAAAGGCAAAGCGGCTGGACGCCGCCGGGGCGCGCATCCTGTTCGCGCCTGTGGAAGCGCTGCCCATGGCCAGCAGCGACCTTCGCGCCCGCCTTGCCGCCGGGGACCGATGCGAAAACGAACTCCCGCCC
>VOFG01000623.1_pt1 | contig 68000 bp, 82 predicted proteins | sample 5384171 | NCBI WGS metagenome assembly VOFG01 (sample SAMN12384726, study PRJNA508395) | human gut metagenome | isolation source: healthy gut F | host: Homo sapiens
ATGCGCATGTAAGAAACAGTCGAAATTGTGATTTCACGGCAGAGGCTTGAAGGAGGTAATACGGGTGCAGTTTTACAGAGTTGACGGCATCGCTGCGAATGAGATATGGGCGGAAGACACTGAAAATTGCCGCGCCACGCAGGAAATGGCAAAGAAAGATCAATATGCTCAGCGACGATTTCAACCGCAAGCTCCGCGAAAAGGCGTATTTCTTCGTCACCGAAACAAACGAGGCGGCGCTGACGATCGGTGTCATCACCCGCGATGCGGAGAAGCTGCGCGATCAGCTTGGCGACTATCTCCGTGCGCTCGGCGTAGAGCTGAAGGACACCAAGCGCGAGGGAGATCACCTTCCACAATATGAAGCGGATGCTGAGCTATGCAAGCCGCAGGGATTATATTGACGACGATGACGAGGTGCTGGCGCAATTCGGCTTGGATCGGCTGTGCAGCTACCGCGGCTTTGAGTTTGGTGAAAGCGTCTTTGATCGTGCGAGTAAGGGCGAGCTCTGTGAAGAAGCAGAGCGCTTTCTTGCACGCGATGCCTTTCTGCCGGAGCTGGAACGCATCTATACCCCAACGCGAAAGCACAGAAGCGTCGGGCATCCTGTGCACTATATGATTCAGACGGACGACCGCGAAACGCGCAACCGAATGTATCAGGTTCTGCTGCGTGCACTGTGATGAAAACGGTCGGCTCCGCAGCCGGCGCTACGCCTACCTCGATGTCAAGCCGGGCGAGGAATTTTCCCGGATGTTCTATGACCTGTTCTACAAGAGCTGCGCCGGCGGCGCGATCGTCGTGCGCTATCTCGCGGACGATGATACCGAGGAGGACGATCGTGCAAGTTGCGGCAGAGAAACGATCGAATTGCTCTGCGAGATCATGCGCAAAGTACAGCAATCAGGTTCTGACCGTCTTCTGCCTGCCGCGCGAATGCACGAGGGTGAGGGACATTTTCTACGACTATCTCGGCAGCACCGGCATCGTCGAGCTGAAGGAGGATTTCGCCTCCGGTGAGCGCGCGGAGCGATTTCTGAAAATGCTTGCGAAGGACGTCGGTGTCCGCACGGACAAAAAGCTCTTTGCTAAGCTCGAGGACGACAAGGGCTATCTTGTAGCCCAATCTGCGCAATTTGTTCGAGGAATGGTACAACAACAAGCTCAAAACAGCCATCTATCCGCAGTATAAAGGGGTCGTCAGCGCAAAAAAGGAGGTCGCAAAGGCGGCACCGAAGGGGACTGCCTATGACGAGCTGACGGAGATGATTGGCCTGGAGGAGGCGAAAAAGGTTATCCGGCAGGCGCTGGACTACTACAAGGCGCAGAAGATTTTTGCGGACAATCGTCATCTTCGCGGGCTACCCCGACAAGATGGAGCAGTTTTTGCAGAAGGCAACCCCGGCCTGCGCTCCCGCATCGCCTTCCACGTTCCCTTTGCCGACTATGGCACCCGTGACTTGTGCGATATTGCAAGGCTGATTGCCAAGAAGAAGGGCTTGACCCTCTCCGAGGACGCCTGCGAGAAGCTGTACCATGTCTTTGAGGCCGCACGTTCTGAGCGTGACTTCGGCAACGGCCGCTTTGCCCGCAACGTGGTGGAACGCGCCAAAATGGCGCAGGCGTCGCGCCTGCTTACAATGGACGTGGAGGCGCTCAGCAGCAGGGACGTGACCACCATCTCCGCCGCCGACATTACGCTTCCCGACCTTGCGCACAAGCAGCCGCCGCGCACCATCGGCTTTGCATGATAAAAAAGCGCGGTCCCCGCGGCGCATTGTCCCAAATTTGTCGTAGGGTATCTGCTATCATACAGATGAAAATGAGATTTAGGGAACCTCTGATTCAATCGCAAGAGCGGTCAGCGAGGATTTTGTTCAAATTGAGGTTTGAAAATCGCAGGAATACTTTTGTATTTCAAGATTTTCAAACCGATAAGTTGGGCAAAAGGCTGAGCGCCACAGACGATTTGTATTCAGAGGTTCCTTAGAGGGCGTTCCATGTCAAAAGAAGACGAGCTGAAAAACCTGCGCGAGAAAGAAGAACAGAACGAAGGCTTGTGGAGCGGCCTGTCGCCGGAGGAATTTCTGGAGCAGATGTTCATCCGCACGGATCGGACGGGATCCTCTACGTCCCCGGCTTCAACGCCTCGACCGCGTTCTGCGCGGAGGACTTCAGCTATCGCTGCAAGATGAAGTGGAGCTATTCGGACTACGAGCGCGTCCTGCGGGAGTATCGTGAGATCGTCGCGATGCTCAATGCCCTTCGTGCGAAGGAAGACCGGCTGGGCAGTCCGCTTGCAGAGCAGCTTGACGTGCTCAACGAGGCAGAACGGAGGTTCTGGAACACGTACCTGCGCCCGTTCTCCAATGCAGACGACTGGGAAAGCGGGATCGCAGACATTTCCGAGTGCGTGGATATTGTGGACGATGTCCGCATTCTCAGCGAAAAGCGCGGAAAGGGCGAATCGCTCACGGACGTCGAGCGCAGTTATCTGCGGGATTATCTGGACGTCAGCGTTTCGCCGGAGGAAAAGAAAGCGCTCCAACGGTTTTATGACATCCGGATCCGGGAAGCAGAGCAGCGCGTGGGCAGCAACATCGACGCGTATAATCTGATCGTTCGGGTACGCCGCGTGAATATGCTTCAAAAGCTGGCTGCGCCGCAGATCATTATCGAGCGGGAATCCGCTGCGCTGATCGAAACGCTGGCGCTGCATCGCTGCGGCGTGCGGGCGGAAAAAACATCTCCGACCTTGTCCGTCTGCGCAGCGAGCTGTCGGACTATCTTCCCGACGATGTGCTCGACGCTTACACCGACCGCGTCAACGTCAACACCCGCAAAAGCATGGCGCCGCTTTTTGTCTATCTGCTGCTGAAGGAGCGCACCTCTGAGGGGCATTCGATGAAGCAGCAGGAGATCCTGAACGCGCTTGCCGACCGTCCCTATGAGATCGTTCTGGAACGCAAGGCGCTGGGGCGCATTCTGCATAACCTCGCAAATTCCAACCTCGGCATCCGCACCGACGCAAAGCTTCCGGCAGTTGGTTTGAGCAATAATCTATGCTGTATAGCAGAATATCGGCTAAACGCAGCGATAACGAATATGAATATATAGGAGGAGCAACAAATGGAAATCAAAGAAGCGCCGTGCCGTGCCGGGAGCATGGATGTTCTCAAACTCGTCAATTCAAAGGACATCCGCAAGCACCTGCAGGATATCGGTTATGAATGCAGCCCGTTGGAGGCGGCGTGGCTGATCTATCAGTGCCGCTCTGCGACCGTGGAGGAAAAGCACGCGGCGTGGGACGAGCTGATCGAAACCATGCCGGACTGCGAGGTCAGACGCGGCCGATGCAGGATCGATCTGCCCAGCCTGCACGCCACCTGCGCGGATATATGCGGCTTGAGAACGAGCGGATCCGTTCGTTCTGCGAAGATACGGTCTCCGTAAATGGCCGGCCGTATGTCTACCGGGTCAAGTATAGCTACCGCGAGGAATGCGGTTATTCAGATCGATATTCCTACAGCGATACGCTCTATTCCTCTTACCCTGCGGCGCTGGCAGCCGTGGAGGTGTATGACGATCAGGACGCAGTCATCATCCAAAAATTCGAATTAGATGGGGAGCATCGCTGTCAGGAGCTGTATCTCTCGGCGGGCTGAAAATATTACAGATCGACTCCCGCCGCCACACCTTTGGGGACAGCGGAGTCGGTGATCGACGACGTTTTTGAATGGCTCTGGTTTGACTTTCCCACGCCGTTTGTGAAGGGTGACATCGTTTATGATCCCCGTCGCACGCGGCTCGGTCCGCTCTGCTCCACCGTTTGTGATGAGCGATGAAGGCGCACTCGGCCGGCTGACCGAGCAGCACAAAGGCGCGGCTGAAGGAGAGCGGCGACACGTCTGATATGTGTACAGGCGGGTATTTTCAGGACGAGAATGGCGGCCTTTACTATGAAACCAGCAACAGCAACTATATGGATCTTGAATATTACCCCCGAGGAACTGCTCACCGGTGTAAAGCGCATCCAGATCGCGCTCGGCAATTTCCTCAAGGGAAAGATCGATGTCGACCTGCTCGTCCGCGCATACCATCAAATACGCGCGCAAGAATACGCCGAAGCGGAGTTTCCCCGAGACTACTGCTCCGAAATTCTTCCGCTCGCCGGGTTGAAAAATGGCCCGGAGGAAAAGGAGGAACGCTGACGCTTTGCGCCCGAACCAAATTTCCACGATTGCTGCGGCGATCCGCCACACGCCGCCGCAGCAGCACAACTACGCTCCCGCGGCAGGGATTGCCGAACAAATCCGGCACTGCGAGAAACATCATGCTGTTGAGCGAGTGATGCTTTGCATACCGCTTCAGACAAAGACGGCAGGAGAGCGCTCCCGCCGCCTTTGCTGTGATACACCATTTTTCCCCAGCCGCCATTTGGCAAGGCTGCAGTTAGCGGAGCTTCCAAAGCCGGAAGCCCCGCTAAAATGGCGTGGATCACTTATTTTCAAAGATCAATCTGTCACTGTTGAACTTCACATATGCGGTGCCTATTTCACCATTTTTGTTCTTCGCAAGGATCAGCTCGGCTTCATCGCCGCCATCATTAGAATAATAAGAATCACGATAGATAAAAATCACGCCATCAAGGTCTTGCTCTATTGAACAGGTCTGTCGGAGGTCCTGCAATGTCGGTCGCTTATCGGCACGTTGCTCAAGCGCCCTGGTCAATTGTGAGCATACAATGATTGGAATCCCAAGCTCCTGCGCCAATTGCTTTAGCGCCGATGATACCTCAGCAGTTCTTTGAACCGAGGCTTTTGCATAAGCTCTGCTATTTCCACTGTCAACATATGCGTCTATCAGCTGGAGATAATCGATCAATAGGGCACCGCTTCCTGCTTCGTTTTTAGCAAAACGGCGAATTTCCTCCAAGCTTGCAGTAGTATCGCACATATAGATCGGCATGGCATCCATAATCGACCAACAAAGATACAGTAAAGCTTTTTGCTTGCTTGATAGATCTCCGCTCTGTGCTGTCCTTTGGCTGACATCAACGATTTGCGAAAGCATTCTGCGCACCATTTGCTCGCACGTCATTTCAAGCGACCAAAAATATACGGGCTTGCTCGTCGAGGAAACGATATTCATGGCAATTTGAATGAGAAGCGCTGTTTTACCAATTCCGGGTCGTCCGCCAATCAAATACATCCGTCCGGGCACAAACGAAACGTGCATATCATCCAGTGTTTTCAACCCCGTTGTCATTCCGGCTGCGGAGGCTTTTACCGGCAACGGGGGCTGCCTTTTCTGCTTTCGTCAGAAAGAGTTCTTCCTCCATTACCTTTTGACAATTTCACTCAGCCTAATAAAATTTCTTTTGGGCGAATCGTCAAATATTGTAAGGGAACCATTTCTTTTTAGCTTATCCAGAAATTGTGCGGAAGAATTTGTCCGTTCAGCGAGATCATGAAAAGAAGCAAATGGCTTTATTTCTCTTTCTTTCAGAATGCCATTCACGTCGTTTTCATCGATTTCTCTGGGACGGTTAAAAGGTAATCGTATCGTATCGCCAATCGGAAGAAAGCGGGACGGATCGGAAATATTGATATCAGGGGAAAGAAATGTGATTCCTTTTCATAGCATTCAAGTGCAAGCTCCATTATAGGCTTTTGTTTTTCCAATCCTTCACCGATCTCATCATCAAACGTTGGGTTTTGGTCTCGTTCTTGGCAAAAAGCGGCGTAGCACAAGCTCCACACGCTTCTTCCCTTTGCAAGGATGGTATACTCGAAATTTGTTGCGTCCACCGTCAAAACCGCCGCGTAAAATGCGGCAGGATAATAAATCTTGTACCAAATCATGCGAAGAAAATTTATCACATAGTCGACGGCAAAAGATTTGGCGAATAAAAACTGACTGTCTTCCGCCGAATCACCGCACCTCGCAGAAATACTGCGCTTACGGAGACTTAACACCTGCTTACCGGTCGCGCATCTTCCTGTCGTTCCCTCCCGAACAATTTCGGCCAATTGAACGGCAGTTTTGCTATCTACACCGTGCTTTAAAAGCGTGAGCCTAAGATTTACTGTCGGTATTCCGTCGATTAGATTTCTGAAAAATTCGGAGCTGAACGGAAGCCCTCTGGAAGCTATCATCGTAGAAAAATGTCTCAAGATCGATTTCTTCAAAGCGGATCGTTTTTGCGCTGATACCTGTCATTTCTTCCATCAGTTTGATCTGAGCAAGCATATCGTATGCGAGAACACCTGCTTTTTAAGCGGATCTTTCATGAACTTTTTCACCTCTGTATCGGCCTTTAGGCAATAATCAATGTGGCCTTTATAAGCATCGTAATGATCTATTTCGGGATTTGGGAAATATCCCGGTTTTATTTCTCCTTTCCCTTCTCATGCTTTTTCGTCGCATTTTCACTCACCTCGAAGTTATAAATGGGTTTGATGAGCTCGTTCACGATTCCAATTATTCATAGCCGTTCACTATCCTCCGTGTATTTTCGCAGGACTAAGGCATTTGCTTACCTACGGATTTAGAATACAACAAAGCATGTGCCAAAAATGGAACATTTGGTTCCGAATGTTGATACGGAATCATCAAGCGAACCGAGGTTCACAACAGTGAAACGGTGAACGGACATAAGCGGGTGGGCGTTGACATCCACTTTACCGGTGTTGGGCTTGTAGACCTTTGGGAACCATAAAGAAGATGCTTGCTATCGCAGAATCATCAAGGCCGTGATCTACCATAGAAAGAGAAAAGGCCGCAGCCTCCATAACAGAGGTTGCGACCAATCTCTCATAAGAAAATACATCCTTATGAACGGAAACCGTTGAGTTTCCGGGGTTTTTGAGCTTTTGAGTTGTAAATTTGTGTCCGATCAGCGCTTGCTGAACTGCGGAGCGCGACGTGCGGCTTTGAGACCGTACTTCTTGCGTTCCTTCATTCTCGGGTCGCGAGTGAGGAAGCCGGAGGCCTTGAGGGTCGCGCGGAACTCACCGTTGACGCCCAGCAGGGCGCGGGAGATGCCGTGGCGGATGGCGCCGGCCTGACCGGTCACGCCGCCGCCCTTTGACGGTGCAGATGATGTCGACCTTGCCGACGGTCTCGGTGGCGACCAGCGGCTGACGGACGATCAGCTTCAGGGTATCCAGACCGAAGTAGTCGTCGATGTCACGACCGTTGATGATGATGGAGCCGGTGCCGTTCGGATAAACGCGAACGCGGGCGATGGAAGACTTGCGTCTGCCGGTGCCGTACTGATACTGTCTTTTGCTCTCGTACATAGTCTGTTACCTCCTGAATTAGTCCTGCGGGAAGGCTTCCGGGCTTCTGAGCGGCATGGGGATGCTCGGCGCCGGAATAGACCTTCAGGCGGGTGATGGCGGTGCGGCCGAGGGTGTTCTTCGGCAGCATACCCTTGACGGCCAGCTCGAACGCGAACTCGGGGCGCTCGGCCATCAGGGTCTTGTACTGGACTTCCTTCAGACCGCCGATCCAGCCGGAGTGACGGCGGTAGTACTTCTCTTCCAGCTTGCGGCCGGTGAGAACAGCCTTGTCGGCGTTGATGACGATGACATAATCGCCGCAGTCGACGTTGGGCGTAAAGTCGGGCTTCAGCTTGCCGCGCAGCAGGTTGGCGGCGATGACGGCGGTGCGGCCGAGGGGCTTATCCGCAGCGTCGAGGACGTACCACTTGCGCTGCACGTCTTCTTTTCTGACCAGAGTAGTCATGGTGTTTCCTCCAATATAGAAATTATATTTTGACAAACGGATCAATTGCGCATACAATAGAAAGCGGCACGCGTCGGACGCGCTTCCTGCGCAGCCTGTTTTTTATACCACATTCAAAACGGAATGTCAAGCGTGTTTTTGGACAATTTTATTTTTCTCCGAAAGAACTCGCAAAATCTCCGTTTTACTCTTGAATCCTCTCGAATGCTCGAGTTCAATTTTTTCGCCGTTCTGCGGAGAAATCAGAAGCCGCGGCGGGATTATGCGCCGCAAAAAAAAGGAGACGGAACATATGCAAAAGCTGATGGGTCTTGTGCGGCGCTGCGCCGACGATTATCACATGATCGAGCCGAACGACCGGATCGCCGTGGGCGTTTCCGGCGGGAAGGACTCGCTGACGCTGCTGGTGCTGCTGGCGGCGCTGCGTGAGTATTATCCGCAGCCGTTCGAACTGGCGGCCGTCACGATCGACATGGGGCTGCCGGGGATGGATTTTTCGGGCGTGGCGGCGCTCTGTGAGCGGCTGAACGTGCCCTTCCACACGGTCAAGACTGAGATCGGGCCGATCATTTTCGACTATCGCAGGGAGAAAAATCCCTGCTCCATGTGTGCCAAGATGCGGCGCGGCGCGCTGAATCAGGAGCTTCTGCGGCTGGGCTTTTCCAAGGTCGCGCTGGGGCACCACTATGACGACGCGGTCGAGACGTTCCTGATGAGCCTGCTCTTCGAGGGGCGGCTGAGCTGCTTCCAGCCCGTGACATACCTCGACCGAACGGGCGTCACGCAGATCCGGCCGATGCTTTATCTGACCGAGGGCATGGTGCGCAATTTCGCCGCGCGTGAGGGGCTGCCGGTCGTACACAACAACTGCCCCGCCGACAAGCACACCAAGCGCGAGGAGATCAAGCAGCTCATCGAACAGCTTCAGGCGACCTATCCCGACCTGAAAACGAAGATCTTCGGCGCGATGCAGCGTCTGCCGCTGCCGGAATGGGGCGTGCAGCCGCATCCGCGCAGGAAAGAAAAGGAATAGAGCGAGACGCGGCCATATTCGGCCGAGGGGCAAATTTCACTGCGCGGCCTTGCCGTGCCTCGTTCCGGGATGCCGTTTCGTCCTGTTTTAGATTGCCGCGTCGGGCGCAAAAATTGCGCCCTCCTCGCAATGACAAATTTAGTGAGTTTTGCTGGAAAACGGAACGGCTTTCAGAACGAAACGTTTCAAAATTTTGCGGAGCGACACCGCGCAAAAACCGGAGGCCGTCCTTGCGGACGGCTTCCGGTTTTGAGCAGCGCAAGCTTACTTGCCCATATTCATCTGAGCGGCGACCTCGGCAGCGAAGTCCTCCTGCTTCTTTTTCGATGCCCTCGCCCTTTTCGAAGCGAACGGCGTCGACGAACTTCACGGAACCGCCCAGCGCCTTGGCAGCGCTGTTCATATACTGCTCAACGCTCATCGAGCCGTCCTTGACAAAGGACTGCTGGAGCAGGCAGTTTTCTTCATAGAACTTGTTGATCTTGCCGGCCGCAATCTTTTCTTTGACCTGAGCGGGCTTGCCGGCCATCTTCGGGTCGTTGTCCATCTGGGCGACGAGCACCTTCTTCTCTTCCTCGAGCACGTCGTCGGAGACGTCGCTCTTGTCCCAGAAGCGGGGGTTCAGAGCCGCGATCTGCATGGCGACGTCCTTGCCGATCTCGGTGGCGTCGATGCCGCCCTCGACGATCAGGTTGACCAGAACGCCGATCTTGCCGCCCGCATGGACGTAAGCGACGCTGGTGTTCTCGCCGAAGCGATGGAAGCGGCGGATCTGGAGGTTTTCACCGATGACCATGACCTTCTCGGGAATGGTCTCGGCGACGGTCAGGTCGGAGCCGTGGAACTTGCAGGCCTTGAGCGCCTCGACGTCGGCCGGGTCGTTTTCGGCGACGGTCTTGGCAATATCCTTGACGAAATCGACAAAGACGGGCGCCTTGGAGGCAAAGTCGGTCTCGGCGTTGACCTCGACGGCGACGCCAACGCCGTTCTCGACGGTGGCATAGGCCATGCCCTCGGCGGCGATGCGGCCGGCCTTCTTGGCGGCCTTGGCAAGACCCTTCTCGCGGAGCCATTCGACGGCCTTGTCCATGTCGCCGTTGGTCTCAACGAGGCCTTCTTGCAGTCCATCATGCCGACATTGGTCATTTCGCGCAGGGTTTTTACATCAGCAGCAGTGAATGCCATAGTTTGTTTCCTCCTGTGTATTATTCGGCAGCCTTCTCGGCCTCGGCGGCGGGAGCCTCGTTGTTGGCCTCGCCCTGACGGCCTTCCTGAACGGCGTTGGCCATGGTGGCCACGATCAGGCGGATGGCGCGGATGGCGTCGTCGTTGCCGGGGATGACGTAGTCGACCTCATCGGGGTCGCAGTTGGTGTCGACGATGGCGACGACCGGGATATGCAGCTTGCGGGCCTCGGCGATCGCGTTGCGCTCCTTGCGGGGGTCAACGATGAACAGCGCGCCGGGCAGCTTCTTCATGGACTTCACGCCGCCGAGATATTTCTCGAGCTTGGCGATCTCGCCCTCGAGCTTGATGACTTCCTTCTTCGGAAGCATCGCGAAGGTGCCGTCCTCCTGCATCTTGCGCAGCTGGGCAAGACGGTCGATACGGGTGCGCATGGTCTTGAAGTTGGTCAGCATGCCGCCGAGCCAGCGGGCGTTGACATAATACTGGTCGACGCGCTCCGCTTCCTCGCGGATGGCGTCCTGCGCCTGCTTCTTCGTGCCGACGAAGAGGACGTTCTCGCCGTTCGCGGCCAGATCGCGGATGAAGTTATAGGCTTCCTCGATCTTCTTGACGGTCTTCTGCAGGTCGATGATATAGATGCCGTTGCGCTCCGTGTAGATATACGGGGCCATTTTGGGGTTCCAGCGTCTGGTCTGATGACCAGAAGTGGACGCCTGCTTCGAGCAGGCTCTTCATGGATACGACTGCCATTGTGTTTGATCTCCTTTTGTTGTTACCGCCACGCCGATCATCTCCTCCGTTCACCGCGTTGCGGCACTGGAACGAAGCATCCCGGCGTGTGTGGTTTGATTTTTCGCGTGTTTTCACACGCCGGTATATTATACCCGATGATTCCTGATTTTGCAAGCACAAATTTGCAAAAATCGGGATTTTTTTCGCTCAAAACAGCGGCTTTCTCTGCTTCGGCAGACAGAATTTTTCCCGTTCTCCCTCGACGAGGATGATGTCGTCGCCGATGCGGCGGATGCACGCCCACGGAATGACAAATTCCTCCGGCGCGCCGAGCAGCCCGAAGCATTTCCCGGCGCCGGGCACGACGAGCGAAACGACCTGCCCGGTGCAGACGTCCAGCTCCAGATCGCAGACGAAGCCCAGCCGCGCCCCGTCGCAGACGTTGACGACCTCCTTGCATTTTAACCGCGTGAACCGATTGCACACTGCGCATCCCCCCTGTCTTCAGCCTATGCGCCGGAGGTACGGAATATGCCGACGGAAGTGTTCGTTCAGCACGAACAAATATGCGCGCTGCAAAAACTTTTCGCTCGAATTTTCTTGACAGAGCGCAAATGTGTGGTATAATTCTCATTAATAAAGAAAGCGTCCGGGGCGGACGCTGCCATGAGGAGAAACCGGCATGAACGACCTTGAGCAGATCCTTTCCGTTCTTCGCGAACGCTATCCCAACGCGCTCTGCGCGCTGCAATACCAAAAAGATTATGAGCTGATGATCGCCGTGCGCCTGTCCGCGCAGTGCACGGATAAGCGCGTCAACGAGATCGCACCGGCGCTCTTCGCGCGCTTCCCGACGCTCGCGTGCTTCGCGGAGGCCACGCCCGAGGAGGTCGAGCCTTATGTGCGCTCGTGCGGCTTCTTCCGCCAGAAGGCCAAGGACATCGTCGCGGCCTGTCAGGCGCTGCGCGACCGCTTCGGCGGCCGCGTGCCGGACTCCATGGACGCGCTGCTGACGATCCCGGGCGTCGGGCGCAAGACGGCGAACCTGCTGCTCGGCGATCTCTACGGTCAGCCTGCGGTCGTCTGCGACACGCACTGCATCCGCATCGCCAACCGGCTCGGCCTCGCCAAGGGCAAGGAGCCGGAAAAGGTCGAGCGGCAGCTCCGCGCGATCCTGCCGCCCGAGGAGAGCAGCGCCTTCTGCCATCGGATCGTTCTGTTCGGCCGGGACGTCTGCACCGCCCGCAGTCCGCACTGCGCGGACTGCCCGCCGCGTCCGTTCTGCACCGAATTCCGCGGCGCCGGCGCGCACTGACCAAAGGAACCTCTGAATAAATCGGCAGCGGCGCTCAGCGGGTCTTTTGCCCCAACTTATCGGTTTGAAAATATTGAAATACACAAAGTATTCCTGCGATTTTCAAACCTTAATTTGGAACAAAATCCCTCGCTGACCGCTCTTGCAATTTAATCAGAGGTTCCCAAAACCATCACACGGAGGAGCTATGCAAGCAATTTGGGAACAGCGCTTCGGCGCAGTCAAGACGCTCAGCGACGTCGCCGACGCAATGCAGGAGACCATTCTGGCGCACAGCGACGACCTGAACATCGGCCATGACCGCATGGTCAGCGATTTTCACTGCCTATGGATGCTGCTGCGCATCCGCATCACCGTAGACCGTCTGCCGATCCGCGCCCTGCGCGTCCGGACCTGGCTGCGCCGCCCCGGCCCGGCGGTTTCCGTCCGCGATTTCGCCCTCTACGACGGCGACGAGGAGATCGGCAGCGCGCTGCAATACTGGGCGCTCGTCGACACGCGCGTGCGGCGGCTTTTGCCAATGAAGGCCGCGCCCGTGCTCTGGACGCTGCCCACGCCCGAGCCGGAGCGCACCGGGACGATGCGCGCGCTGCGCATCCCGTCCGACCTGACGCCGATCGGCTCGGACACGGTCACGCATGGGCAGATCGACCGCAACGGCCACCGCAACCACGTTGATTACATCCGCTCCGCCGAGGCCGTCCTGCCCGGCCGGCGCAGGCTGGAGCTTTGCTACGAGCACGAATGCTTCGAGGGCGAGACGCTGACGCTCCTACGCAGCGGCGACACCGTTCAGGGCGTCAAGCCCGACGGGACGGAGAGCTTCCGCGCGCGGCTTTGGGAGGAACTGACATGAAAAAAACGCTCTGCCTGCTGCTTGCGCTGCTGACGGCTGCGCTGCTCCTCGCGGGCTGCGCCGCGCGGAAGGACGCGACGACCGCCGGGACGCGACGACCGCTGAGAGCGCCGCCGACGGCATCCCGCAGGATCTCGTCGGCGTCTGGGTCTCGGCGAATGCCGGGGAGGATCAGATCCGCGAGACGATCACCTTCAACGACGACGGCACGATGTCCGTCAGCGCGGAATACCGCGGCCAGGACGCCGGGACGATCTCCGGCACGTTCACCGTCAAGGGCAGCGTGCTCACCTGCGACATCGACCAGAACGCCTCCGGCGCGTTCACCCGGGTCTATACCTTCGCGGTCGACGGCCGCGAGCTGACGCTGGATTACAGCGAAAAAGGCCGGTCAAATATCTGAGAGTTTCTAAGGAGGGTAATATGCAAACCTATCAAGCCCTGACGCTTGAGCAGCGCCGCGCCGAATACGCCGCGCTGCAGACGCGCTTACGCCGACTATCAGGCGCAGAAGCTTTCGCTCAACATGGCGCGCGGCAAGCCCAGCCGCCAGCAGCTCGACATGGTCAGCGACCTGCTGACCGTTCTGTCCGATCCGGCCGACTGCATCGACGACGGACTGGACGTCCGCAACTACGGCGAGCTGACCGGCATCCCGTCAGCCAAGCGCCTGTTCGCCGAGCTCCTCGGCACGAAGCCGGAGGAGATCTTCGTCGGCGGCAACGCCAGCCTGAACCTGATGTACGACCTGATCGCCAAGGCCTGGACGCACGGCCTGCTGCACTCGCCGCGCCCGTGGTCGAAGGAGCCGGTCGTGCGCTTTCTCTGCCCCGCGCCGGGCTATGACCGCCATTTCCGCGTCTCGCAGTCGTTCGGCATGGAGCTCATCCCCATCGCCATGACGCCCGAAGGCCCGGACATGGACGCCGTCGAGGAGGCCGTCAAGGACCCGGCCGTCAAGGGCATGTGGTGCGTGCCGAAATATTCCAATCCGCAGGGTATCGTCTATTCCGACGCCGTGATCGACCGCATCGCGCATCTGCGCCCGGCCGCGCCGGACTTTGCCCTCATGTGGGACAACGCCTATTGCATCCACGAGCTGTTCTGCGAGTTCGTGCCCTTTGCCGACATGCTGAGTGTCTGCCGCGCGGCCGGGAATCCCGACATGGTCTATGAATTCGCCTCGACCTCGAAGATCACCTTCCCGGGCGCGGGCGTGGCCGTGATGGCGGCGTCGGTGGACAACCAGAATTACCTGAAAAAGCTGCTGAATTTCCAGACCATCAGCTATGACAAGGTCAATCAGCTGCGCCATGTGCGCTATCTGAAGGACAAGGCGCACACGCTGGCGCTCATGCAGCGCCACGCCGCCGTCCTCGCGCCGAAGTTCCGCGCCGTGCTCGATCTGCTCGGGCAGGAGCTTGGCCCGCGCGGTCTGGCCACCTGGACGGAGCCGAAGGGCGGCTATTTCATCTCCTGCGACACCATGCCCGGCACGGCGAAGCGCGCCCTCGCGCTCTGCGCACAGGCCGGCGTGACCATGACCCCGGCGGGCGCGACCTTCCCCTACGGCAGGATCCGCTCGACAGCAACGTCCGCATCGCGCCGTCGCTGCCGCCCGTCGCGGAGCTGAAGCAGGCAATGGAGGTCTTCTGCCTCTGCGTGCGCATGGCCGCGCTCGAGCGGCTCGGGCTGTAAGCCGTGCAGGTCTGGGATCGGCAGGCGCAGCGCCTGATCGACGCGCCGGAGGTCGGCGGCGGCGCGATCCGCTTCACCTACGGAACCGTGCCCGGCCGTCTGCTGGCCAAGGGGCTTCTCTGCCGCAGACCCGTCTCGGCGCTCTATGCCGCGTGGCAGCGCAGCCGCCTTTCCCGTGGGAAGGTGCGGCGCTTCATGCAGGCCTATCACATCTCCGCCGACGACTGCACAGCGCAGGAATTTTTCCTGCTTCAACGATTTTTTCACCCGACAGAGGAAAAATTATGTCAACCAAACCGCGCCCGACGAGCTGCCCGCCGTCGCCGACTCAAAGCTGACGGCGCTGCCGATCTCGGCGGAGCAGCGCTTCGCGGTCAAGGGTGTGCCCTACACCGTCGCGGAGCTGCTGGACGACGCGCAGACGGCCAGACGCTATGAGGGCGGCTGGTGTCTGATCTTCCGCCTCGCGCCGGACGATTATCACCGCTATGTCTACCCCGACGCCGGGACGCAGTCGGCCACGCGCGCCGTCCCCGGCGTGCTGCACACGGTCAACCCGATCGCCGCCGACCTGAAGGTCTATCGCCGCAACGCGCGGCGCTGGACGGTCTTGCAGACTGCGCACTTCGGGCAGGTCGTGCAGATGGAGGTCGGCGCGCTGCTGGTCGGCCGCATCCGCAACCATTGCGAGACGCCCGCGTCCTTCGGGAAGCTTCAGGAGAAGGGCTATTTTGAGTACGGCGGCTCGACCGTCATCCTGCTGCTGCCGCCGGGGTGCTTCGAGCCGGATGCGGACATCCTGTCCCACAGCGCGCAGGGCATCGAGTCCAAGGTGCGCCTCGGGGAACGGATCGGAACGGCGGCGCGCTGAAGCGTAAAAAGTGACGCGCGGGCAGAGCAAAGCTCCTCATAATGACAGAATCGGTGGGCTTTGCGGATATACGGGGCGGTTTTCAGAACGAAAAGTTTCAAATCCGTCGCGGAGCGACACCGCCATAGCGACCTTTGGGCGCTATATCATGCGGCCGCGAGGCCGTATATCATATGCGTCGGCATATATCACGCAGCCGAAGGCTGTATCTCATTACGCGGCCGACGGCCGCGCCTCGGCCTTGCGCAAATTTCATATCGACTCCGGGAGTAGGGACGCGCTCGGGCATTGCCCGTGCGCCGGCGGATGGGAGGTTGCCGCCGGAAAGCGCCGAACGGGTCGCGGACGGCTTTCGTGCCGCCCAGACCGCGCCGTGCGCTTCGCTGTCTCGCAGCCGCCCGGAGGCCGCCCCGTCCGCAAGAACGGGCGCGGCGCGGTGCGCTTTTTTGCGGCGCGCCGATCCATCGGAAGCACGGATTTTGCCCGGCGGCATTGTGCCCCGCCGCGCCGACCTGCGCTTCCCCGACAACCTCCTTCCAACACAAGGGAGGATTTTTTATGACCAAAACCACATCGTTTTCCACCAAACGGCTGGTATCCGACGCCGTTTTCATCGCGCTCTACGTTGCGCTGTCCTTCGCGTCCGTGCGCATCGGCGGCTTCAAGCTGACGATCGCGGCGCTCCCGACCGTGCTCTGCGCCGTGGTCTGCGGCCCGGTCGACGCCATGCTCGTCGGGCTGCTCGGCGCGTTCCTCGAGCAGCTTCTGACCTACGGCGTCACGCCCACGACCGCACTCTGGATCCTGCCGCCCGCCGTGCGCGGTCTGACGGTCGGCCTGCTGGCCGCACCGCAGCTCCGCCGCAGACGCTATCCGCTCTTTTTCGCGCTCTGTGTCGCCGCCGGGCTGCTCGTCTCCTGCGGCAACACGCTGGCGTTCTATGTCGACGCCAAGCTCTATCATTATTATGAATATCACCTGATCTTCGGCGTGTTCTTCGAGCGCCTGCTGATCGGCGCGGCCACGAGCCTGCTGACCGCCGCGCCGGTGCTCCCGCTGGCTAAGGCGCTGGCGCATGCCGGACTTGGAGGGAGGCGCGCGGCATGACGATTCAGGAGGCACTGACCTATCTGCATGACGTGAGCTGGCGCGGCTCGAGGCCGGGGCTTTCGCGCACGCGGGAGCTGCTGCGCCGTCTGGGCGACCCGCAAAAGCGCCTGCGCTTCGTCCACGTCGCCGGGACGAACGGCAAGGGCTCGACGTCGGCGATGCTGGCCGCGATTTTCCGCGCAGCGGGCGCGCGCACCGGGCTTTATACCTCGCCCTTCCTCATGCGCTTCAACGAGCGGATGCAGTGCGACGGCGTGCCGATCTCCGACGGGGCGCTGGCGGCGCTGACGGAGCGCACGCGCGCGGAGGCCGAGTCTATGGCCGAGCATCCGACCGAATTCGAGCTGATCACGGCACTTGCCATGCTCTGGTTCGCGCAGGAGCGCTGCGACATCGTCGTGCTCGAGGTCGGCCTCGGCGGCGCGCTGGATTCCACCAATGTCATCGACTGCCCGGAGCTTGCCGTGATCTGCAACCTGGGCTACGATCACACGGCGATTTTGGGCAGCACGCTCGCGCAGATTGCCGGGGCGAAGGCCGGGATCCTGAAGGGCGGCGACTGCGTGCTCTACGACGGTCTGCCGCAGGAGGCGGCGGACGTCATCCGGGCGCGCTGCGCCGCGACCGGGACGCGTCTGCACACGCCGGATTTCGCGCAGCTGCACACCGTGCGGCTCGCGCTGACCGGTCAGGTCTTCGATTACGGCGCGCGAAAGGCGCTGGAGCTGCCGCTTCTGGGGCAGCATCAGCAAAAAAACGCCGCCGTCGTGCTGACGGCGGTGGACGTTCTGCGGCAGAGGGGCTGGGCGCTGCCCGAGGAGGCCGTGCGGCGCGGTCTGGCCGGAACGGTCTGGCCGGGGCGCTTCGAGCTGCTGCAAACGCAGCCGCCGGTCTTCGTCGACGGCGGCCACAACCCGCAGTGTATGCAGGCGCTTGCGCAGAATCTGCGCGACTATCTGCCCGGCCGGTCGATCACGGCGCTGACCGGCGTCATGGCCGACAAGCAATATGACGAGATGTACCGCATCATCGCCCCGCTGATCGACCGGTTCGTCGCCGTCACGCCCGATAATCCCCGCGCGCTGCCCGCCGCGCAGCTGGCGGCGCAGCTGCGCGCCTACGGAAAGCCGGTCACGGTCTGCGGCTCGGTCGCGGAGGGCGTCCGCGCGGCGCTCGACCGGACGCCGGCCGACGGCGCGCTCGTCGCCTTCGGCAGCCTTTATATGGCCGGGGATGTCCGTGCGTGCTTCGGCCGCTCCTGACGCGGCAATCTTTAAGGAACCTCTGATTAAATCGCAAGAGTGGTCAGCGAGGGATTTTGTTTCCAAATTGAGGTTTGGAAATCGCAGGAATACTTTGTGTATTTCAAGATTTTCAAACCGATAAGTTGGGGCAAAAGGCCCGCTGAGCGCCGCAGACGATTTATTCAGAGGTTCCTTAAGCCATCCGTCCCGCAGGGACACCGCCAGGGCGCTTCCCCGGAAGCGCCCTTTCATGCGCAGCATCCTTCACTCGGCCAAAGGCCGGATTTCACTTCAAAGCAAAAATTGGGGAGCCGCCCGCAAGGACGGCTCCCCTTTTTATGACAGGCGGCTCAGCGGTAGAGCACCTTGTCGCAGAAGTTCATGATGACCTGCGCGACCTGCGCACGCGAGGCGTGCTCCAGCGGGTCGATGGTGTGGTCGGTCATGCCGCGCATCAGGCCGCAGCCGACTGCCCATTCCACATAGGTCACAGCCCAATCGCTGATCTCATTGCGGTCGGTGTAGCGCTCCATAAACACGGTGTTCTTCGGCGTCATGTCCATGCCGATGTACGCGCAGTAGCGATACATGATCGCGGCCATTTCCTCGCGGGTGATGGAGGCCTCCGGATCAAAGATCGTGTCGCTGCGGCCGAGGACGATACCGTTCTCGTTGGCCCACTTGACGTAAGGCACGTAGTACATGCCGGCCTCAAGGTCGCTGAAGGCCAGACCCATGTACTTGCTCGTGTCGACGTTGGCCATGCGGCCGAGCACGGTGACGAACATGGCGCGGTTCATGTCGATGTACGGCGCGAAGAGCATCTCGCTGACGCCGTTGAAGTAACCGCGGTCGGTGACGAAGGTGACGGCGTTGTAGTACCACGCGTCCGTGCGGACGTCATCGTAGTACGACGAGCCCTGCACCTCGAACTTGACCGTGATTGCAACGTTGGAGGCCGGCATGGTGAAGCTCCACGTCTCGATGTAGTCATAATCGTTCTTCACATAGTTGACCGGGACGGTCTTGCCGTTGACATCCAGAACGATCACGCGTCCGACGCGGTAGCCGTCGTCCGGGTCAGCCGTGATGGTGACCAGATCGCCGACATAAGCCACGCGCTCGGGGCTGAGGGTGACCTTGCCGTGGCCGCTTTCGAAGCTGTTGATCGCATAGGCCTTCAGGCCGTAGCCGGTCTTGGCGAGCTTGACCTCGACGGCGACGTCGTGCTCGGGCATGGTGAAGGTGTAGTCGCCGCCGCTCCGCTTGATCTCCTCGTTGACGGTGATCTTGCCGCCGTCGACCGTGATCGCGGTCAGCTCCCAGCCGGCAGCCGGGGTGACGGAGACCGTCACGGTGTCAAGATAATCGACGCCGATGTTCACGGTGTCAAAGCCGTTGAGCGCGGTGGTCGCCTCGCCGTCGACCGTGAGGGTCACGGTGTAGTTGACCTCCTCGAACAGCGCCGTGACGGTGACGGCCGCTGCGGGCATGGTGAAGGTGCAGCGGTTCTCGGCGATCTCGGTCAGGACGAGGGACTTCTCGCCGCCGGCGTAGGTCGCGGTGAGGGAGGCCAGACGGTAGCCGGGCTTCGGCTCGACCGTGACGGTCACGATGTCGTCGAGCTGCGCGATGTTTGCCGGGGCGGTCGTGACGGTGCCCTGCTCGGCGTCAAACACGGTGGTGACGGAGAAGTCGCACTTCTCGTAGTCGACCGTGTAGGTCAGGTCGCAGGCGGGCATCAGGAAGCTGAGGGTCAGCGCGTCGCCGCGGATCGTGTCGACCGCAGGCTTGGTGCCGGTGATCTCGAACTTCTCGGAGCCGTCGGCGCTCTGCGCAGCGATGGAGGCGACGTAGTAGCCGTCCTTCGGCGTGGCGGTGATGGTGACGGGATCTAGGAAGCGGTACTCGAAGCTCGTCTCGGTCGCGACGGAGCCGTTGACGGAGATCATGCCGTCCGTCTCGCAGTCGGCCGCCTTGGTCAGCGTGTAGCAGGCCTTGCGGAAGGTCACGGCGACGATCACGTCGGCGGCCTGCACGGTGTGCACGTCGGGCTTATAGGTGGCCGGGATGAGGAAGGTGTAGGCGGTGTCGCTGACGGTGTACTTCACGTCGAGGTCGTGGCCGTCGCCGGTTGCGGTGAAGACGCGGACGGCGTCGATCTCATAGCCGGTGTCGGGCACGGCCGTGAACTGCACGACGTCGCCGAAGACGGTGGTGTCGAGACGGTACTCGGCGGCGTTGTTTGCGCCGGTGAATTTCTCGGTCACGGTGCCGTTGACCGTTGCGAGGAAGTGCACGTCGATCTCGTCCTTGGCATAGGCCGCGACGATGTAGGTGCGCTCCTTCACGATCACGAAGTCGGCATTGCTGACGCTCGGGGCGGCAGCGGTGACCGGCGTCTGAACATCGGCGGACGTCCAGCCGACGAAGTGGCAGCCGACGGGGGCGTCGGAGACCATCGGAACACGCGCCGCAACGTTGGCCGTTGCAAGGTAGTCGACGTCCTCATAGTCGACCAGCTTGCCGTTTGCGAGATAGACGACGTTGAATTCGTCCTTCATCGTTTCGACGTAGATGGTGACCGGGGAGGCCGGCATATCGAAGTAGTATCTGCCGCCGTAGAGGGCGTTGACCGTGTCGGTGTGCAGGTTGACGCGCTCGCGGTTCTCGTCGAGGACATAGACCTCGGTGATGATGTAGCCGTAGTTGGCCTTGGTGGTGAAGATGACCTTCTCGCCGACGGTGTGCGGCGTGGTGTACTCGACGCTTGCCTCTGCGCAGTCGTCGCTGATCGTATAGAGGATCGGCGCATACTCTGCGTAAACGGTGACGTCGGAGGCCGGCATATGGAAGGTGATGGCGTGCGCGGTGTCGTGCGCGTCGGTCATGACGTCGGCGTTTTCATAAGCCGCGGCGTCGAAATCCAGAACGTCGCCGTTTGCAAGGACATAATAGATCCTCGTGACCTGATAGCCGTCGTCCGGCGTGACGGTGACGGTGACCTCCTGCTTATAGTCGGCGGGGATCCGGTTCTCGCGCAGGCCGTTCAGCTCGACCGTGCCGTGCGCCTCGGACGCGGCGTCCTTGTACACGGTGTAGGAATTTTCCGCGAAGATCGCGGTGATGACCACATGGTCAGCCGGCATGTCGAAGTAGTAGATGCCGTCCTTGAGCGTGATGGGGACGGTGACCTCGCCGTCGTCGCAGGTGACGGTGAGCTCGGCCAGATGGTAGCCGGTCCACTCGACCACGCGGAACGCGACGCGCTCGCCGACCACGGCGGCGCCGTTGGCCAGATACTTATACTGCTGATTCAGCTCGTTGGTGGCGTCCTTCCAGACGTTGCGCTCGCCGACGAACTCGATCCAGCCCTTGGTGGTGTAGCTCGGGTCGAGGCTCTCGATGATCTGATCGGGGTCAGCCGCCTGATCCGGCCGATAGGTCAGAGCGTTGCTCGTCTCGATGTCGATGTTGTAGTCATGCGGCGCGTAAGTGATCGTGACCGTGACGTCGTAGCCGACCATCGGGAAGGTATAGCGCGTGCCGTCCTCGCTGAGGGTGCCGTCCGGGACGGACTTGAGGCTGATGCCGTCGTTGAAGCACGCGGTGATCTCGGCGACATAGTAGCCGGGGACGGGCGCGATGTCGATGACGACGTCGTTGCCCTGCGGGACATAGAGGTTGTTGCTGTGGTGGCCGTTGATGGTGTAGTCGCCTGCCTCGGGCAGGTTCTCGACCACGTCAACACGATAGAGCTTCGCGACGGTGTAAAGATCGATCTTGACATGCTCCGTCGGCATGGTGAAGCCGAATTCGTAGTAGTTGATGCCGTCCTTGCTTTCTCCTTGGTGCGCAGGATCGGCTCAACGATGGTCTTCGAGCCGTCCAGACCGACGATCGCGATTCCGGTGATCGCCCAGTCGCGCTCGGCGGCGAACCGCACGAGGACGTCGGCGCCCGCCTTGGCGGTGAGCTTGTCGCCCTCAAGCAGGTCGTTGCTGTTGGCACCGCTCGAGGCCTTGAGGTACTTGATGTTGTCCACATGGCCGGCCTCGACCGTGAAGGGCAGCCCCTCGTAGGTCGCGCGGACGATCAGGCTCTCGGCGACGGCGTCGTTCGCCGGGTCAAAGGTCTTGCCGTTGACCGGAAGAATTTCCCACCCGGAGAATTCATAGCCGGTCTTTTCGACCTGCGGGACGAGCGCCGCGTCGAGCAGCTCGTCATGGCCGACGGGGACGATCGCCAGCAGCGTGTTATCCGCGTCGAGGAAGGTGACGGTGTGCGCCGCCTTGACGGTGACGGTCTGCAGCGTAACGTCCGCAGCGGGCATCGTGAACAGATAGCCGCAGCTGCCGTCCTCCTGCAAGACAAGCGTCAGCGGGATCATCTGGTCGTTCCCGGTGAGACCCAGCACCGCATGAAGCACATAGCCCGGATCAACGGAGACAACGACCGGGACGCTCTCGCCCGCGTTGGCATAGTTCGGCGCGTCGATGCGGGAATGCTCCGCAGGATCGGCAAAGATCGAGAAGCGGCTCTTCTCGGCCTTGGCAACGATGGTGACGTCGGCATCCGGCATCCGGAAGGTATACAGCCCGTCGGCATTGGGCTTCAGCTCCCGGACGACCGTGCTCAGGCCGTCGGTATAGACCAGACCGACCGTGCCGAGGCAGTAGCCCTCGTTCGCCTCCACGGCGAAGCGGATCTCCGTTCCGACGGCGACGCGCTCGGTCGGCACACCCGTGACCGCGCAGTTCTCGGCCGCAACCGCAATGTTATGCGTGCTGACCTCGTAGGCTGCGAGATAAACGGTGTCCTTGAAAATGTTGGGCGTCAGCGCACCGGCCATGACCTTGTCAGCTTCCTTGTCCTGGTTGACCCAATAGAGGAAGGTCTTGCCGGAGACGGTCGGCGCACTCGGCGCGGCGACCTGCTGCCCCTCGCTGACCGGCTCATAGCCGTAGAGAATGCCGGTCTCGGCGTCGAGGAAGCGGACGACACAGGAGGCGGCCTCCCAGACGGCGGTGAAGTCCGCGTCGCCCCCGGACGACATAGCTGGCCATTGCGCCATAGATGATGCCCGTGGCATCCTCGCGCCAGCCGATGAACACATAGCCGTCCTTTTCGGCGACGTCGGCCAGCGCGACCGTCTCGCCATAACCGACGTCGATGATGTCCGCATAGTCGGGACGGCCGCCGTCGAGGTTGAAGTGCAGCTTGTAGCTGTTGCGGGTGTAGACCGCAGTGTAGACGATCAGGTCGTCCGCGTCGGCGGCGACACCGAACGGCTCACCGGCTCTGACAAAGCTGTTGAGCGCGTCGCAGCGCCACTCCACGAAGGTGTAGCCGGGACGGGTGGGCGCAGTCTCCGGCGCGACGCCGTTGCTGCCCTTGTCGACCAGAATGATGTCATAGAGGTCGCCGTTGTTGACGAACTTCACGGCGGCCTTACCGGCCGGAACCTCCGTCCAGATCGCGCGCAGGAGCATGTCGCAGGTGATGGAGACGGCCTGTCTGGCGTTGTAGACCGCGCCGGTTTCAAGCTCCTCCCAGCCGCCGAACAGATAGCCCGCGCGCTCGGGCGCGTCATGCAGCACATGGAGCTCGCCGTAGCTCAGGTCGCTCACAGTCTCGTCGTCCATGCCCTCGCTGCGGTAGGTCACGGAGTAGGAATCGGATGCCCAGACGGCCTCGAGAGTCATTTCACGCGCCTCGTTCGCCTCGACGGTGAAGTCCTTCACGCCGTTGCTGGAATAGAGCTTGTCGCCGTACTGCCAGCCGAGGAACATCTTGCCGGGAGCGGACGGATCCGTCTCGGGGATCGCGGCGGTCTGGCCGTCGAAGGCGAGATAAGCGCTGTAGAGCTGTCCGTCGCTGACGAAGCGCACCAGGCAGCTCAGGGCCTGATCGACCTCCCAGACGGCCGTGAGCAGCACGTCATGCGCGGGCATGGTGTACTGCGCGCCGGCCGGATGCAGATAGCCGCTCCCGTCGACCCAGCCCCTTGAAGACATAGCCGGGCAGCATCGGCTCTGCGAGCACGACTGTGCTCGCCAGAAGGTGACGTCCGGCAGGACGTAGGTCGGCATATCCGTCGTGTCGTTGTTGAAGAACTCAACGAACGAGCCGTCGGGCAGCATCAGGATGCATTTGAACTCGGAGGCGTCGGCCTCGGCGCCGCGATAGTGGTCAGATTATAGGTATTGACCGTGAACTCGGCGTGATAGGTCGCGCCGTCGAGGGGACGGGAGTGTCGCCCGTGACGGGCTCGTCGCCCCGCCAAACCAGCCGAGGAAGGTGTAGCCGGGCTTGGTCGGCTCCGCAGGCAGCGTCAGCGTCTGGCCGGAGACGCGCTCATAGAGCTTCGCGTCGTGGAGCTCGCCGCCGACCATGAACTTCACGAGGCAATATTCCGTGTTGTCGGAGAAAACGGGGTTGAAGGTCAGGTCATGCGTGTAGCTCATCAGACCGTTGAACTCCGGCAGAAGCATCTGGCCGTCGTCGCCCTGCCAGCAGAGGAAGGTCTTGCCCTCGGGAACGCGCCCGGTGTATTCCGGAACCGGGAAATACTGTCCGAAGGTCACCTCGCTCGAGTCGATCAGCTCATAGTCGGCGTCGTAGAAGCTGACGGTATACGTCGCCTCCTCATAGACCGCATACCAGCGGGCGTCGGCCGTCACATTCTCGATCTTTTCGCCGACCTCGACGTTCTCCGTCCCGTCCGTCCAATAGAGCGCGTTGTAGCCGGCCTTGTCCGGGATCACGGGCGCAAGCACGAAGCCGCCCTTTTTCTACGCGCTTCTGCTCGACCAGATCGTCGTCGGCATAGAACGACAGCTCGTAGCTCATCGGCGTCTCGTCGGTAAGGATGCGGATCTGCAGCGCGTCGCCCGCAGGAACGGTCATTTGATAAACGGCCTTCTGACCGGAAACGGACAGCAGCGCGGCGTAGCCCACGGAGAGCACCTCGTCTCCGAGCATCACGCTGTAGCCCGCAAGCGTGGGCGCGTAGCCCTCGTCGGCATCGGCCGAGAAGGACAGCGTGCCGCCAACGAGCGCGTGGTCCCGTATGCGGCGGTGCAGTGCTCCTCAATGTACGTCACGGGGATCTCATCCGCCGCCCACTGCGCGCGAAGCACAAGGTTTTCGGTGACGGGCGCAGAAAGATCGCCATCCCAGCCGTCAAAGGTATAGCCGAGCCTCCCGACGTCCGGAGGGGTCGGGACGGTCTCGCCGTCGGCAACGGTGTCGACGCGGTAGACCTCGCCGCTCAGGCCGTCCGTCCAGAGGACGATGTGACGATCGGTCAGGTCAAGATAGGCCGGCTCCAGCTCCAGCTCGGTCGTGCCGCGCGGCATCCCGGCAAACAGCTCCGAGACGCGAGCCTCGCCCCCGGGCAGATATTGCCAGCCGTTGGCCGTCCAGCCGAGACCCCAGCGGTTGACGTCGCCGCTCGCGGGAACGGCCGGGATCTTCACGATGTCATTCCACGTCAGATTTTCGCGGATGTCGTCGCCGAAGCTGACCTTGTAGAACTGCTCATTATAAACGACGTCGATCAGATAGGTCTTCGCCTCGTCGAGCACATCCGTGCAGCCCGTCACGCGGGCGGTCTTGGTGTCCGCGTCGTAGGCAACGGTCGGGCCGACGCCCGTCCAGCCGTCGAACAGCTTGTTCGACAAACGGCCGCGGAACTCGGCGTTGGGAAAACCTCCTCAAAGCCCGCCGGGGCGCCAGCTCAAACGCGCCGTCGGCGTCCACCTGTACGGCATATTCCTCTGAGCGGCCGGCTTCGCCGCTCCACGAGCCGCCGCCTGCCGGAACAATGCGGTAGCGGAAGGCCACCTTGAGCGTCTGGCCGGGCGCAGCGAACACGCTGAGCGGCAGCACAGACAGCACCATGCACAGAACCAGCAGCATCGAAACAAGTCTCTTGCTTACATGCTTCATGTTTCTTCCTCCTTTGTCATAAAAAGATATTTCCGGACGGAAAATCGGCCGTACGCGCGGGGGGAAAGGTTCTTTGCGCTGTGGGTCTGCTCCGTTCGATCACGCGCGGATCACACGGCTTCGGCGCAAACGGGCGCACGAATTCTCTTTGGAGCACATACCAATTATAAATTCCAAGGGAAAAATTGTCAACACCCTCCTTTTCACGATAATTTAAGACGCTATTTTTGTGTATTTTAACCATTAATAATTACAAAAGTGTCTGTAATTGTCACGGCAAGGGGGCAAAAGCGGGGTTTCTCTGTTCACAAACTGTTAAATAAAGGTCTTTAGCTTCGTTCGAGCAGATTCGCAAAAATCAAAAATTGGCATAATGACCAATTTGCGTTCCCGCATAAAAGCAAAAATTTCCTTTGCAAAACAGGGAGCACCTTCGCCTCGGCTCGCATTTCCCCGCGCACGCCGGTTTTGCCGCCGCACGGGTCTCCTGCCGCTCCCGTGAACAGCAAAAATCCCGCATCGGCGGATCACCGATGCGGGAGACGGTGCAAAAAGTCGAAGCTTGCCCGGCGTTTTGCGCGGCATATGCCAGGGAACCTCTGATTCAATCGCAAGAGCGGAACGGCTCGACCTCCTGAATACATAAGGTCAGGGGGTGACAACATGACAGTAATGGAAGTGCTTGCACTGCTGAATCTGTTAGCCGTTGTTATCTTTGGAGTAATCACGGTAACAAAAAAGAAATAACCGTCCCCTAGTTAGGAAACGGCCATTTCTACAAGCTATAAACTTGATGAGGGATGAGCCGTGACCGTGCCAGCGGTCGCCGCTCTTGTTTACCCTGCGCTGCTATCTTATCACAGCCTGTCGGGAAAGTCAACCGAAAACCCGCAGAAAAGCCGCCGCGAACCGAACCGGTTCGCGGCGGGCTTTGGAGCAGGTGAAGGGAGTCGAACCCTCCTGTTCAGCTTGGGAAGCTGACGTTCTACCGATGAACTACACCTGCATGAAAAATTGTAGATATAGTATAGCACCGATCCGGCAAAAAAGCAAGAGGGTTTTGTCCGATTGCGTAAATTTCGAAAAATTATCCTCCCGCACGCCCGCTCACGGCGGACGTGCGGGAAGCAAGGAGGCTCATTCAAAAAAAGCGTAGTCAATCCCTTCGAAGAACGAGCCGAGCGAATTCGGGTCGATCCCTTCGACAGCGGCGCCGACATAAAGAGAATAAAACTTCGGTATCTGCTCGGCGACTGCGGCTTCGTATTGATTATATGCAGCGTCGATCCTCTTGCGTGCGATAGTCTGAGCTGCGGACGGAAACGGAATAAATGTCAACCTCTCTCCCATCGGCGGAGAGATAATATATATGGAAGGTTAATTCGCCCAGCCCCATGCCCCATGAGCCATCCACGCTGGCGAAAACAAGATCGGTCGGGGCGTCGAATTCGTCGCTGATATACCAGCTGAAATACCCAAGGGCATGAATATCCGAGCCGGTTCGGTGGTAAACCTCATAAACCTCGCAGTTTTCGTTCAGCGAAAAGACGTAGCCGTGTATGGTATACGGCTCTTCCTCGTCAAAATGCAGAATGATCATATCCAGCAAGCAGGGGCTTTCCGCAACGTTGACGAGCGAGACCGCGTCCCCCGGGAAATGCGCTCCGTAATATGCTTTATATATATCGGAGATCTCTTGCACCGAAAGGTCATTGAGCGTCGGACGGGAGGGACTCGGATTTTGAGCGACCCACTCGTCCGGATCCAGATCCTTGATAAACTGCAGGTCGGAAAAGAAATCGATCTGCCCTTGCGTGGAAAGGATGTCCATGCGCCCCTCACTCACACGCACGGTTAAAGCACAGTCGCTTGTATTGCGAAGCTCTCCATTGTCGTCGTACCATGCCGTTCCGTCGTCTAATTGCAGCGTGATCCGATAGCTCCCGTCAGACAGGCGAACGAACGACCATCTTCCGTCGTGAATGGCGAAGTAGTCGAGCGATAGTAATAAATTCCCCGCAGAGGCCTCCGCCGTCGGCAACAGAGAGAGAACATACACGCAGACCTCGTCGGGGTTGTCGGTGCCTCGGCGGCAGCAACGCCTCGAGTGCAACAACGAGAACCACGACATTCAGATGAAGAACGCCGCCGAGAAGGCGAACATCGTCGTGTGCGTCGGCTGAGTTCTACAACGTCGAGACCATCGCGCCCGACTATCCCGAGGTCAACTGGATCTGGGTCGATAACGCCACCAGCGCGCCCGTATCCAACGTGCTCAACATCACCTACGCCCAGAACGAGGGCAGCTTCCTCGCGGGCTACATCGCCGCCGCGGTCTCCGAGACCGGCGTGGTCGGCGCGGTCGGCGGCGAGGACGCCGACACCATCAACGACTTCATCGTCGGCTACACGCAGGGCGCCGAGTATTACGGCACCGAGAACGGCAAGGAGATCAGCGTGGTGAAGAACTACTCCAACACCTACGACGATCCCGCGGTCGGCAAGGACTGCGCGATCGCGCTCAACGACGCCGGTGCGGACGTGATCTTCCAGATTGCCTCGGCCTGCGGCGACGGCGTGTTCGAGGCCGCCAAGGAGAAGGGCTTCTATGCCATCGGCGTCGACTCCGACCAGAAGTACATCGACCCCGAGGTCATCATCTGCTCCATGAAGAAGGAAGTCGGCAGCTCCATCTATGACGCCGTCAAGTCCTATCTCGCGGGCGACAGCCGCTTCGGCACCACCTGGACCGCCGACATGGCGACCGGCTACGTCGGCATCGGCTACGGCGACAGCGGCATGACGCAGCAGGTCCCCGACGAGGTCAAGGCCGCTGTCGAGGAGCTGGCCGCGAAGATCGCCTCCGGCGAGATCGTCGTGGAGACGACGCGCGCGTAATTTCATGCGCTTCCCTTGCGGCGCGGCAAAAGCCGCGCCGCTTCCTCTATTCCAAAGAAAGTGAGGTAACGAGCCTTGCAGGAAAATGCAGTCGAATTCCGCCATATCTCCATGGAGTTCCCCGGCGTGCTCGCCAACGATGACGTATCGCTCGACATCCGAAAGGGCGAGGTCTTTGCCCTCGTCGGCGAGAACGGCGCGGGCAAGACCACGCTGATGAACATTCTCTACGGCATCCACGAGCCGACGAACGGCGAGGTGTATATCCGCGGGAGGAAGGTCGAGCGCTTCTCGCCCAAAACCGCCATCTCTATGGGCGTCGGCATGGTGCACCAGCACTTCATGCTCGTGCCCAGCTTCACCGTGGCACAGAACATCGTTATGAGCCGCGAGCCGCGCAGGCTCGGTGTGCTCTTTGACAACAAGGCCGCCGAGGCCGCCGCGCAGAAGCTGGTGGAGGAGTACGGCCTCGTGGTCGATCCCGCCGCCGTGGTGCGCGAGATCGGCGTGGGCCTTCAGCAGCGCGTGGAAATTCTCAAAACGCTCTACCGCGGCGCAGACATTCTCATTCTGGACGAGCCGACCGCCGTCCTCACCCCGCAGGAGACGGACGAGCTTTTCGCCGTGATCCGCCGCGTGGTGCGCGAGCTGGGCATGACGGTCATTATCATCACGCACAAGCTCTACGAGGTCATGGCGATCAGCGACCGCGTGGGCGTGATGCGCAAGGGAAGGCTCATCGGTGTGGAGAACACCTGCGACGTGGACGAAAAAAAGCTCGCCTCGATGATGGTCGGCCGCCCGGTGCTCTACGACCGGCTGGAAAAGACCGGCGAAGCGGGCGCGGAGCAGATCAGAGTCTCCGGTCTCACCGTCTGCGACGACCGCGGGCTGGTCGCCGTGGACGGTCTGAGCCTGTCCGTCCGCGCGGGCGAGGTGCTCGGCATCGCCGCCATCGAGGGCAACGGCCAGAGCGAGCTTCTGGAGGCCATCACCGGTATGCGCCGCGTCGAGCGCGGCACGGTGGAGGTCTGCGGGCAGAACGTCACCGGAAAAACGGCGGGCGAGATCCGCAAGGTCGGGCTCTCCCACATCCCCGAGGACCGTCTCGCCACCGGCGTGAGCCGGAGCGCGAGCGTGACGGACAATCTTCTCATGGGCAAGCAGCGCGACAAAGCCTTCAGCGGCTTCGCGTTTCATCAGCGGCGCAGCTCCATCGAGCGCTACGCGGAGGAGGTCTATGAGAGGTTCGACATCCGCGGCGCGGGCATCGACACCGCCGTCGGCTCCATGTCCGGCGGCAATATGCAGAAGGTCGTCGTCGCGCGTGAATTTTCGTTTGATTCCCCCGTGCTCGTGATCGCCCAGCCGACGCGCGGCGTCGACGTCGGCGCGATCGAATTCATCCACACCCGCATCATCGAAAAGCGCAACGCCGGCTGCGCCATCCTGCTGTGCTCGGCGGATCTGGACGAGGTGTTCCGCCTGTCCGACCGCATCATCACGATGTACGAGGGGCGCATCACCGGCGAGTTCCGCACAAGTGACATCACCAAGGAGGAGATCGGCTGGTACATGACCGGCCACCGCGAGGGAAAGGAGGCGGCAAAAGCATGAAAAAGCTCGCAGGCGCGGTGAACTGCCGCTATCTGCTCTCCCTGCTGCTCTCGATCCTCTTCGCCTTCCTTATCGGCGCGGGCATCCTCGCCGTCTCCGGCTTCCACCCGCTCGAGGCCTACGGCGCGATGCTCTCCGGCGCGTTCGACAGCGCGCGCCACATCGGCGACTTTCTGGAGTACGCGATGGTGCTGTGCGTGTGCGGCCTTGCCTGCGTGCTCGGCGCGCGCGTCGGCATCTTCAACGTCGGCGGCGAGGGTCAGCTGCTCCTCGGCGCGATCTTTGCCGCGCAGGTCGGCGTGTGGATGGACGGGACAGCCCCGCTTCCTTGTCATCGTCTGCGCAGCGCTCGCCGCGATGGCGGTCGGCGGCCTGTATGCCTTCCTCCCCGGCGTTCTGAAGGTGAAGGTCAAGGTCAACGAGGTCATCACGACCATCATGCTCAACACCATCGCTGCCTACCTCTGCCAGTACCTCGCCAAGGGTCCGTGGAAGAACGCCAATAAGAACATGGTCGCCGCGACCGAACAGCTCGGCGCGCAATACTGGTTCGGCAATGTCATTCCCCGCTCCAACCTCACCAGCGCCGTGTTTGCCGCGGCGGTGATGGCCTTCCTTGTGTGGTATGTGATGGAGCGCACCTCCGTCGGCTACGAAATGCGCATCACCGGCGAGAATCCGCGCTTCGCCTTCTTCTCCGGCCTGCGCACCGATCAGATCGTCCTGCTCTCCATGGTCGTCTCCGGCGCGATGTGCGGTCTGGTCGGTATGTTCCGCGTCTACGGCGTGGAGCATCTTTACCGCGACAGCGTGAGCAAGGACTACTACTTCGAGGCCCTGATGGTCGCCATGATCGCGCAGTATAAGCCTGTGACCGTCATCCTCCTCTCGCTCTTCTTCGCCGTGCTGAAGATCGGCGCGCAGGGCATGGAGCTCATCGGCATTCCTTCGCAGATCTACCTCATCATTCAGACCGTTATCATCTTCTGCATGGCTGCCGAGAGCGGCATCACCCGCTCGCTCACCGCGGCGCACGAGCGCCGCAGAGCTAAGCGCGCCGCCGAAGAACGCTTAAAGGAGGAACTGAAACATGGATGACCTTTCCGCGATCCTCGCCAGCATTTTCTCCTCCGGTACCTTTAACGAGATGCTCCGCCGCGCCACGCCCGTGGCGCTCGCCGCCATCGGCGGCTCGCTCACCGAGCACGCCGGCATCATGAACATCGGCATGGACGGCATGATCCTGATGGGCGCGTTCTTCGGCGTCTACGGCAGCTATCTCTTTACCTCCGCCTGGGGCGGCGTGGGACTGGTGCTTCTTATGGGGCTGCTCGTCGGCCTGTTCTTCGCGCTCTTCGTCGTGAAGTTCCGCTCAGACGAGTTCATCATCGGCTGCGCGCTCAATACCTTCGCGCTCGGCCTGACGACCTATCTCTCCCGCTCCGTGTTCGGCACCTCCGGCGCGAAGGGCTTCCCCTCCCTGCCGACGGTGGACCTTCCGCTGCTGGATAAAATTCCCTTCTTCGGCGCGGTGCTCAACGGTCACTCGCTGTTTGTGTATCTCACCTGGCTCTTCGTCCTCGTGCTGTGGGTGTTCATCTACAAAACCCCTTACGGCTTCTGGCTGCGCGCGAGCGGCGAAAAGCCCGAGACGCTGCGCACCGCCGGCATCGAGCCGGAGAAGATGAAGTGGCTCGCGAGCATCCTCTGCGGCGTGCTGTGCGCGCTCGCGGGCGCGCACCTGTCGCTCGGCTACCTCAACGGCACCTTTGCCGAAAATATGTCCAACTCCCGCGGCTACATCGCCTTCGCCTGCGTGATCTTCGGCGCGGCGAATGCCCAGACCTGCTCGAGCAGCGCGCGCTGTGCGTCGAGATCGAGACGGACGGCGAATTCTGCCGCGGCGCGACGATCGGGCACGACCGCGCGCCTGCAAACGCGACCGTGAACGTCGGCATCGACCGCGACGGCTTTGCCGACCTGCTTGTGCAGGCCGTGCGCACCTATCCCGGCGCAAAGGAGGTGCTCTCATGAAACGGATCCCGATCTGGATCGACACCGACCCCGGCGTCGACGATGCCGCCGCGATCCTTGTCGCGCACCGCAGCCCCGCGCTGCAAATCGTCGGCATCAGCACGCTTGCGGGCAACGCCCCGCTGGGTGTCACCACGCACAACGCCCTCGCGCTGTGCGCCTTCCTCGGTGCGGACTACCCGGTCTATTGCGGCGCGGCGCAGCCGTGGCTGCGCCCCTATCTCTGCGGAGCGGATTTCCACGGCGCGGACGGCATGGGCGGCTACCGGCTGCCGGAGCCGACGCGTGAGGCGGAAAAAGCTGCCGATGTGGGACGCGCTTCGCGCCGCCGCCGAGGCTTCCGAGGAGCCGCTGACCGTCGTCACGCTCGGCCCGCTGACGAACCTTGCCACGGCGTTCGCGAAATACCCCGACCTTCCGCAGAAGCTCGACCGCGTCGTGATGATGGGCGGCGCGGCCGTCGGCGGCAACCGCACGCCCTGCGCCGAATATAACATCTTTGCCGACCCGGACGCCGCTCTGGCGGTGTTCCGCAGCGGGGCGCGGCTCGTCATGTGCGGCCTCGACGTCACGAACGACGCATGGCTCACCGGCGACGAGCTGGAGGCCGTCGGCCGGCAGGGGAGACTCGGCAGTCTGCTCTGCGAGAGCAGCCGCAGCATCCTGCAAAAAGAACCTCGAGACCGGGCATCCTGGCTGGTGCATCCACGACACCGTGCCGGTGTGGTATCTGCTGCACCCGGAGTGGTTTTCCGAGCACGAGGCGGGAGTTTATGTCGAAACGCGCAGCGAGCTGACGCGCGGCAAGACCGTCACCGACCTTTTCAGCGACAAAAAATTCCCCGCGAAAAACGCGACCGTCGTGCTCTCAATCGACCGGGAACGCTTCGCGGATGCCATGCGCGAAATCTTCGCAGAGTAAGCGCCTCCGTTCAAGTCCTGTTGCTTGACTGGTTTTGACGGCTTTGGATTTATTGGCAGCCGGGGCGGCACGGAATTCCGTGCCGCCCCAACTTTTCCTTGACAAGCTGAATATTTATGCTATAATGTATGGTAATTTCATAACCTTATCGAGAGTGGTGGAGGGACCGGCCCGATGAAGCCCGACAACCTGCGCAAGCAAGGTGCCAATTCCGGCGAGCAATCGACAGATGAGGACGTAACTGTACCCTGTCGAATCAGGGTATTTTTTATATCGAGGGGTTCTGAAATTAAAAATTCTGAAAGGACCTCCCAATATGAAAAAACGCATTTTCACCTCCGAATCCGTGACGGAGGGACATCCCGACAAGATCTGCGACCAGATCTCCGACGCGATCCTCGACGCCATTCTGGCGCACGACCCGAACGGCCGCGTCGCCTGCGAATGCACGGTCACGACCGGCGTCGTGAACGTCATGGGCGAGATCACGACCGAGTGCTACGTCGACATCCCCCACGTCGCCCGCCAGATCCTCTGCGACATCGGCTATGACGGCGCGGCCGCCGGCTTCGACGGCAAGACCTGCGCCGTTCTGACGGCGATCGACGAGCAGTCCGGCGACATCGCCATGGGTGTTGACTCCTCCTATGACGAGGCCGACACGCTCGGCGCAGGCGATCAGGGCATGATGTTCGGCTACGCCTGCGACGAGACGAAGGAGCTGATGCCCGCGCCGATCTCCTTCGCGCACAATCTGACCAAGGCGCTCGCCGCAGAGCGCAAGAGCGGCCGTCTGCCGTGGCTGCGCCCGGACGGCAAGAGTCAGGTCTCCGTGCAGTACGCCGAGGACGGCTCCGTCGAGCGCATCGACAGCGTCGTCGTCTCGACCCAGCACGCCGCCGACATCCGGATCGACGAGCTGCGCGAGCAGATCATCGAAAAGGTCATTCGCCCGAACCTCCCGTCGCGCTATCTCGACGCGGACACCAAATATTATGTCAACCCGACCGGCCGCTTCGTGATCGGCGGTCCGGCGGCCGACTCCGGCCTGACCGGCCGCAAGATCATCGTCGATACCTACGGCGGCTACGCGGCGCACGGCGGCGGCGCGTTCTCCGGCAAGGATCCGACGAAGGTCGACCGCAGCGCGGCCTATATGGCTCGCTATATTGCAAAAAACATCGTTGCTGCCGGTCTGGCCAAGAAATGCCAGATCGAGCTGGCCTACGCCATCGGTGTGGCGCACCCGGTCAGCGTGCTCGTTGACACCTACGGCACGTCCGAAGCTGTCCGACCTGCGCCTGAGCGAGCTGGTGCGCGAGTGCTTCGACCTGCGTCCGGCCGCCATCATCCGCACGCTCGACCTGCGCCGCCCGATCTACCGTCAGGTCGCCTCCTACGGTCACTTCGGCCGCACGGAGCTGGGGCTGCCGTGGGAAAAGCTCGACGCCGTCGACGTCCTGCGCGCCAAGGCCTGAGCTGCCAATTCCAAGGGAAGCTCCGGTTCAATCGCAAGAGCGGTCAGCGAGGGATTTTGTTTCAAACCGATCAGTTGGGACAAAAGACCCGCTGAGCGCCGCCGCCGATTGATTCAGAGATTCTCAAGTTTGATCCGAGGTTTTTTTATGAAGCTTTCCTGCAAAATCGACGCCTGTGCGCTCTCCCCGATCCGCAAGTTCTATCCCTATGCGGTCGCGGCAAGGGGCGCGCGGCGTGAAAATTCACTCGCTGAACATCGGCCAGCCCGACATTCAGACCCCGTCCGTCTACTTCGACGCCTTGGCCGATTATCGCGAAGACGTGCTCGCCTACGCTCCGTCGCCCGGCATCCCCGTGCTGCTCGAGGCCGTGCAGCGCTATTACGCCCGCATCGGCGTGGAGTTTTCCACATCTGATATCCTCATCACGACCGGCGGCAGCGAGGCGCTGCTCATGACCATGATGGCGATTCTGGACGAGGGCAGCGAGGTCATCGTGCCCGAGCCGTTCTACCCGAACTACAACACGTTTATCCGTCTGGCGGGCGGCGCGATCCGTCCCGTCCCGGCCACGCCGGAGGACGGCTACCGCTACGCCGAGCGCAGCCGCATCGAGCCGCTCATCAACGAGCGGACGCGTGCGATCCTCATCACGAACCCCGGCAACCCGACCGGCACGGTTCTGACGCCCGAGGAGCTGCGCACCGTGGCCGACATCGCGCGGGAGCACGGGCTTTATCTGATCTGCGACGAGGTCTACCGCGAGTTCATCTATGACGGCGGACGGCTGACCTCCGCCGCGCGTCTGCGGGACATCGACGAAAACCTGATCCTGATCGACTCTGTCTCCAAGCGCTTCAGCGCCTGCGGCGCGCGCATCGGCGCGCTGCTCAGCCGGAATACGGCGTTCATGGAGGCCGTGCTGAAGATCGCGCAGGCGCGCCTGTCCGTTGCGACGCTCGACCAAGTCGGCGCGGCCGCGCTCTACGGGGTCGACCCGTCCTATTTCGACGCGACCCGCGCGGAATACCAGCGCCGCCGCGACGTCTGCTATCGCAAGCTCTGCGAGATCCCCGGCGTCGTGACCGCCGAGCCGAAGGGCGCGTTCTATACCATGGCGAAGCTCCCGGTCGACAGCGCCGAGGCGTTCCAGATGTATCTGCTCAATGAGTTCGAGGTCGACGGCGAGACGGTCATGTTCGCCCCCGGCAGCGGCTTTTATGCCACCGAGGGCGCAGGCGAGAGCGAGATCCGCATCGCCTATGTGCTCTGCTGCGAGGAGCTGGAGCGCGCGCTCGACCTGCTGCGCATCGCGATCGACCGCTATAACAAGCGCTGACCGCTCCTGCGATTCAATCAGAAGCACCTTACCATTTTCTCATTTTGCCCCATGCTTTCCCGTTTCCGGAAGCATGGGGTTTTTTCATAGCCTGAGCCGCATCGAGCGCACATTCATGAACTTGCATACGCGAAGCCGTGCCTGCGTGAAGGGCAAGCTTCACTGCGCGATTGCTGCCCCTTCCGCGCCGAACAGCTCATCGAGCGTCCCGAACCGGTAGCCCTGCTCCGTCCATTTGTCGATCAGCGAGGCGAGAATGCGCGCGTTCGTCTCGGACGTCGCGTGCAGCAGGATCACGGCGCCGTTGTGCGTGCGCGGAAGAAGCTTGTCGAAGGCGGCGGCGTCGGTCGGCTGATTGTCGCGCAGCCAGTCCACATAGGCGAGGCTCCAAAAGACCGTCCGATAGCCCATTTTCTGCGCCATTTTCAGATTTTCCTCCGAAAAAGATCCCCTGTGGCGGACGGTAGTATTTTGTCATTTCCTGTCCGGTCGCCGCCTGATAGGCGTCCGCGACGGCTTGCAGCTCGGACGAGAAGGTCGCCTCGTCGCCGATTTTCGACATGTCCCAGTGGTGATAGGTGTGGTTGCCGACCGTGTGTCCCTCGTCGGCCATGCGCCCGATCAGCTCGGGATTTTGCTCGACGTAGGTTCCCACGACGAAAAACGCCGCCGGGACGTGCTTTTCCTTGAGCGTGTCCAGAATCTGCGCGGTGTAGCCGCCCCTCATAGCCGAGATCGAAGGTCAGATAGAGCGTTTTTTCCTCCGGATTGCCCATAAACGCGGCGTCATACTGCCGCAGCTCCTCGCTGCTTGCGCTGCCGACGGGGCTTTCGCCCTCGTTCGGGAAGCTCAGCCCCCAGGAGCCGGTCTCCAGCGCAGTGCGCGCGCAGCCGCCCAGCAGCAGGCCGAGGAACAGCAGCAGCGCGATCATCCGAATTCGTTTCATGATACATCCCTCCGTTCTCTGCCAGCTTATGGCCGGGCAGTCCGGAACAGAACCGAAAAAAGCTCCCCGCCGACGTCCGCCCGAGGGCGAGCATCGCGGGGAGCGTATTTTTTCCGGCGTCAGCCGGCGCTGACGGAGGTCGGGTCATAGTTGACGATGACGTTCATGGCGGTCAGGGCGGAGACGTCCGTGACCTTCGTGCCGAAGGCGTTCACCTGCACGAGCATATAGCACGAGGCGAGGCAGCCGAGATCGGTCAGCTCGGGGTTATAGTCGACGTCGACATAGTTCAGCGACGCCAGATTGGAAAGAACGGTGAGATCCGTGAGCTGGTTATACGAGGCGTAGAGCTTTTGCAGCGCGGCGTTCTCGGGGAGCTGCGGCAGGGCGGAGATGCTGTTGTGGCTGATGTCGACGTGCGTCAGCAGCGGCATGAGGCTCAGGAAGTCGGCCGTCGTGACCTGATTGTTCTTGAGGTTCAGGCGCACGAGCTGCGTGCAGGAATTGAGCGGGCTGACGTCGGAGATGCTGTTGTTCGAGGCCTGAAAGATCTGAAGCTCCGGCATATTCTGCAGGACGCCGATCGCGCTCAGGCCGTTGCTGTTGGCGCGCAGGGTCAGCATTCCGGTGCAGGCGGCGAGCGGCTCGAGCGAGGTGACACGGTTGCCCGAGATGTCCAGCTCGGTCAGCGTCGTCATGCCGCTCAGGGCGTTCAGATCGACCAGCGCGTTCGAGGCGACCAGCAGGACGCTCAGCTTCTGACAGCCGCGCAGGGCGCTGAGGTCGGAGATGCTGTTGTTCGAGAGGTCAAGCGAGGTCAGCTCCGTGAGATTGCCCAGCGCAGAGATGTTGGAAAGACCGCATTCGTTGAGATTCAGCGTTTGCAGGGCGGTCAGCCCGCCGATCTGCTCCATCAGCTCGGCCGAAACGAGACAGCCGGACAGGTCGAGCGTCTCGAGCTTCTTCAGCGCGGGCAGGAAGTCGCCGCTCAGCTCCGTGCGGTTCTGGAAGCGTCAGGCTCTTCAGCTCCGTGAACCAGCGCAGGTCGGAATAGACCGTCACGTCCTCGGGGACGGTCAGTTCCGTGATCTGCCAGAGGTCGTCGGTCATGACCTGCTCGGTGCGCGCGATATAGAGTTGATCGCGGACGAAGCGCTCCAGCTCGGCGCTCTCAAAGGTCACAGGCTCGACGACGCCGACGATCATATAATCGGCCTCGGCCAGCGGACTGACCAGACCGTGCTCATCGACCAGAATCGCCCGCATATGCGTGCTGCCGCCGGAGAGGTGCAGCGGCTCGGAGTAGACGTTGCCCTCCGTGCCGGGGTATTCGTCGTTGACGGAATAATAGATCCTGCCGTCGCCCTCCATGGTCAGGTCGATATACTCGGAAAATTCTCCGCCTGCGGGGGAGAGCACCGGCGCCTGCGGGCGAAGCGCCTCAAGCGCGGCGCGCGTCTCCGGGTCGGTGACGCTGTCGAGCATCTGCTGCGCGTCGAGGAACTTGCCCTGCGCGACATAGACCGCCGAGAGCTTGCAGCAGAGGGTGGCGTCCGGCTTTTTCTCAAGCGCCGTGACCAGCGTGCGCTCGGCCTGCGTGTAGTTCTGCGCGTTGAGCCAGGCGTCGGCCAGCTCGATCGTGTAGGTCGTGTTGTCCGGGTCGAGCCTCGCGGCGCGCTCATAGAAGAAGGCGGCGCGCTCGTATTTTTCGGCCTTCATATAGCGGTCGCCGAGACTGCTGAGATTCTCCGGCGTCCAAAGGAAATAGTACAGCCCGAAGCACAGACCGACGACCACGGCCAGCACGAGCAGGGTAATGAGAAATTTTTTCATGTGTCGCTCCTATGGAACCTCTGAATCAATCGGCTGCGGCGCTCAGCGGGTCTTTTGTCCCAGCTTATCGGTTTGAAAATCTTGAAATACGTAAAGGATTCCTGCGATTTCCAAACCTCAATCTGGAACAAAATCCCTCGCTGACCGCTCTTGCAATTGAATCAGAGGTTCCCTATATAAAAGATCGCATTGCTTGACGGATCGGATATGGGTACAATCATTATAGCTTTTCGGCGGAATCTTGTCAAGAAAAAACAAAATTTGCCGATTCGGGGCGAACGACTGCGCGCGAAAATCGGACGGCGCGGAGAATTCCACAAAAAAAGCGGGGACATTTTGATAATTTCGCCGATTTTCCGGAACTTGGACGCCGCAGGCGCGAGTTCCCCTTGCATCTTTCGGACAAATCCTGTATAATAATAGAACCAATGGCGGCACGGGAGGAAGCACAGTGGCCAAGCTCTATTTTAAATACGGCTCCATGGGCTCGTCCAAGACGGCTCAGGCGCTGATCACCAAGTATAATTACGAAGAAAACGGGATGCTGGTCTGGCTCATCAAGCCCGCCGCCGATCAGCGCGACGGCGCGATCATCCTGCGCAGCCGCGTCGGGCTGGAGGCTCCGGCGGAGGTCGTCGCCCCCGAGCGCGACCTGCTCGAGGCCTATCGCCTGCGCGGCAGGACAGACGTCATCATCGTCGACGAATGCCAGTTCCTGACTGCGCGGCAGATCGATCAGCTCCGCGAGATCGTCGATTCCGAGAACATTCCGGTGCTCTGCTTCGGCCTGCGCACGGACTTCCGCAGCACGCTCTTCGAGGGCAGCCGCCGCCTGTTCGAGGTCGCCGACACGATCACCGAGATCAAGGCCATCTGCGACTGCGGCGCAAAGGCGACCACCAACGCCCGCATCGATTCCGACGGCTATGTCGTCACCGAGGGCGCGCAGCTCCTGCTCGGCGGCAACGACCGCTATATCGCCATGTGCCACAAATGCTGGGTGCGCAATATCCGCGAACACCGCAAGGTGCGTTAATCTTGTTAACATAATATCGTCATAGATCGAAAGGAGAACACACAATGAATTATCCGACTCCCCATATCAAGGCCACGCCCGACGATTTCGGCAAGACCGTCCTGATGCCCGGCGATCCGCTGCGCTCGAAGTATATTGCCGAGAACTTCCTCGAGAACCCCGTCCTCGTCAACAACGTCCGCGGCGTGCAGGGCTACACCGGCACCTATAAGGGCGTCAAGGTCACCGTCATGGCCTCCGGCATGGGTATGCCCTCCATCGGCATCTATTCCCACGAGCTTTACAACGCCTACGGCGTCGAGAACATCCTGCGCATCGGCTCGGCAGGCGCCATTCAGCCGCACATCAACCTGAAGGACATCGTTATGGCCATGGGCGCGAGCACCGATTCCAACTGGGCCAACCAGTTCCATCTGGCCGGCACGTTCGCGCCGATCTGCTCGTATAAGATGCTCCGCGCGGCCATCGAATCCGCCGAGGAGCTGGATGCGCCGTATCATGTCGGCAACATCCTGTCCTCCGACGTGTTCTACGGCGACGACGAGAACGTCCCCGAGGCACTCGACCCCAACCACAACTGGCGCAAGATGGGCATCATGGCCATCGAGATGGAGTCCGCCGCGCTCTACCTGAACGCCGCGCGCTACGGCAAGAACGCCCTGTGCATCTGCACCGTCTCCGACCAGCTCGTGCGCGGCGAGTTCCTCTCTGCCGACGAGCGCCAGACCTCCTTCCGCGAGATGATGCAGGTCGCGCTGGAGACCGCCGTCAAGCTCGAAAAGTAATCATCAAAGGAGATTTTTTGAACCATGAAGCGCGTATTCCTGTTTGTGCTCGATTCGTGCGGCTGCGGCGAAGCGCCCGACGCCCACGCCTTCGGCGATTATAACGTCAACACCCTGCGCAGCTGTGCCACCTCGGACAAGCTGCATGTTCCCAATATGGTTTCCTACGGCCTCGGCAACATCGACAACGTCGATTACCTCGGCAAGGCCGAGCATCAGAAGGGCGCCTGCGCCCGCCTGCAGGAGGCCTCCATGGGCAAGGACACCACGATCGGCCACTGGGAGATCGCGGGCATCGTCTCCCCGAACCCGCTGCCCACTTATCCCAACGGCTTCCCCGGAGGAGATCCTCAAGCCCTTCCGCGAGGCGACCGGCCGCGGCGTGCTGGCCAATGCCCCCTGGTCGGGCACGGAGGTCATCGCCAAGTACGGCGAGGAACACATGAAGACCGGCGACCTGATCGTCTATACCTCCGCCGACTCCGTGTTCCAGATCGCTGCCCATGAGGACATCGTCCCGCCCGAGCAGCTCTATGAATACTGCCGCATCGCCCGCAAGCTGCTCGTCGGCAAGCACGGCGTCGGCCGCGTCATCGCGCGCCCGTTCATCGGCAACCCGAAGGACGGCTTCACGCGCACGAGCAACCGCCACGACTTCTCCCTCGAGCCGCCCGCAGAGACGATGCTCGACGCCGTCAAGGCGGCCGGACTGGATATGCTGGCCGTCGGCAAGATCCACGATATCTTTGCCGGCCGCGGCATGACCGAATTCGTCTATACCAAGGGCAACACCGACGGTCTGAACAAAACCATCGACTATGCCGCGCGCGATTTCCACGGCCTGTGCTTCATCAATCTGGTCGACTTCGACATGCTCTACGGCCATCGCCGCAACATCGACGGCTACGCCGCCGCGCTGACCGAGTTCGACGGCTTCTTCGGCAAATTTGTCGAGAGCCTCGGTGAGGACGATATCGTCATGGTCACCGCCGACCACGGCTGTGACCCGGCCTATACGAAGACCACCGACCACACCCGCGAATATGTGCCGCTGCTCATCGCGGGCAAGAAGGTCAAGCCGGTCAACCTCGGCACGCGCACCAGCTTTGCCGACATCGCCGCGACCGTCACCGAGCTGCTCGGCGTGAAGTTCTCCACGCCCGGCAAGAGCTTCGCCGGGGAGATCCTCGGCTGAGGAAAAACACAGGATCATCCGAATCGGGTGGGGGACTCCCACCCGATTCTTGCCCCCTTTCGGGCGCAGCCATTATTATTTTAAATTAAGGAGGAACCACCATGACCCATGAGGAATTGCTGAAAACTGCCATTGAGGCGCGCGAGAACGCCTATGTCCCGTATTCCCGCTTCGCCGTCGGCGCGGCGCTGCTCGCCAAGAGCGGCAAGGTCTACCGCGGCTGCAACGTTGAGAATGCCGCCTACGGCCCGACCAACTGCGCCGAGCGCACGGCCTTTTTCACCGCCGTCTGCGCCGGAGAGCGCGAATTCGAGGCGCTGGCGATCTGCGGCGGCCCTGCGGGCAAGCCCGTTTCCGAGCTTTGCGCGCCCTGCGGCGTCTGCCGTCAGGTCATCCGCGAGTTCTGCCCGGACGATTTTCCCATCGTTCTGACCACGGACGGCACGAAGCTCTATGAAACGACTTTGGCGGAATTGCTGCCTTTGAGCTTTTCTGCGAACGACCTCAACAAGTAAATATATACATTTTTAACAAAATTTTAAAAACCACTTGATTTTTCCGACTTTGTGTGTAATAATTTAGCAAGCAGTAAAAGCTGCAACATAATCTATATGGAGGTTAAGAAAATGAAGAAACTTGTAGCACTTCTTCTTGCCCTTGCAATGGTCGCTTGCCTGTTCGCCGGCTGCGCCAGCAACGACAAGGAGACCACCACCGAGACTCCGACCGAGACCACCACTGAGTCTACGTCCGAACCGACCGAAACCAGCGAGACCACTGAGTCCACCGGTGATGAAGGCACTGTTGATCCCAGCATGAAGGTCGCTTTCGTGACCGACGTCGGCAACATCGACGACCACTCCTTCAACCAGTACACCTATGAAGGCATCACCACCTTCGCAGACGAGAACTCCATCGACTGCACCTACTACAAGCCCGCTGAGGATACCGATCAGGCTCGTATCGACGCCATCAACCAGGCCATCGCCGACGGCTACAACACCGTCGTTATGGCTGGCTACCTGTTCGGGCCGGCAACCGCTGCCTGCGCTGCCGAGCATCCGGAAATCAACTTCCTCGCTCTGGACGTCTCCGCTGGCGACCTGGGCACCGACACCATCCCGTCCAACGTCTCCCTGATCGTCTACAAGGAAGAGCAGGCTGGCTATCTGGCTGGTTACGCCGCTGTTAAGGCTGGCTACACCGAGCTGGGCTTCCTGGGCGGCATGTCCGTCCCCGCTGTTGTCCGTTACGGCTACCTTCGTTCAGGGCGCTGATGCAGCGGCTGTCGAAGACAACGTTGACGTCAACATCAAGTACTGGTACTCCGGCAGCTTCGGCCCGACCGACGAGATCGCTGCTAAGATGGACAGCTGGTACACCGAGGGCACCGAGGTCGTCTTCGCTTGCGGCGGCGGCATCTACCTGTCCTGCCAGAGCGCTGCTGAGGCCAACGAAGGCCTGATGATCGGCGTCGACGTCGACCAGAGCAACGTTTCCGATACCATCATCACCTCTGCCATGAAGGCTCTGTCCAACTCCGTGCGTATGGCTCTGACTGCGGTCGGCACCAACGGTCTGGGTTTGGCCGGAAGCTTATGCCGGCACCTGCCAGTCCCTCGGCGCGAAGGAAGACTGCGTTGGCCTGCCCATGGAGAGCAGCAAGCTGGGCGACTTCGACGAGGCTGCCTATGAGACTCTGTTCCAGCAGATCGTTGACGGCACCGTCACCATCGACGATACCTCCGATCGAGCAGCACCCGACCACTCAGAAGGTCGTTGTTGATTGGCAATAATTGCAAATCGAACCCGAGAGGGGCGCCGAAAGGCGTCTTTTTTTGTCGGAGGCCGGCTGCGGTTGGCCTCCGACAAATTCTTTTCACCAAAAAATTAGAGGAAGTTACACATTTTCCTTGCAATTTGCGTCGGCCGTGTGTTACAATAGATACGGCAACATGCACATACCGAAAGTAAAGGAGTGTATTGAATGAGCATGGACGAAATTGCAAAGACCGCTCGAAATCTGAAAATGATTACGTCATTGAAATGCTGAATATAACGAAGCGTTTCCCCGGCATCATTGCGAATGACAACATCACCCTTCAGCTCCGGCGCGGCGAAATCCATGCCTTGCTTGGCGAGAACGGTGCAGGCAAGTCGACACTGATGAGTGTCCTGTTCGGCCTGTACCAGCCCGAGGAAGGCATTATTAAAAAGGATGGCGTTGAGGTACAGATCCGCAACCCGAACGACGCGACGGCGCTTCACATCGGCATGGTTCACCAGCACTTCAAGCTGGTCGAGTGCTTCTCCGTAATCGACAACATCATCCTCGGCGTTGAGACGACGAAGATGGGCGTCCTTCAGAAAAAGGTCGCGCGTCAGAAGGTCATGGAGCTGTCCGAGAAGTACGGCCTTCGCATTGAGCCGGATGCGATCGTTTCCGATATTTCCGTCGGTATGCAGCAGCGCGTCGAGATCCTGAAGATGCTCTACCGCGATAACGAGATCCTCATCTTCGATGAGCCGACGGCCGTCCTGACCCCACAGGAGATCGACGAGCTGATGCAGATCATGCGCGGCTTCGCGAACGAGGGCAAGTCGATCCTCTTCATCACGCACAAGCTTGCCGAGATCAAGGCCGTTGCCGACCGCTGCACGGTTCTGCGTAAGGGCAAGTACATGGGCACGGTCAACGTTGCCGACACCTCCGTTGAGGAAATGTCCCGTCTGATGGTCGGCAGAAACGTCAACTTCAAGGTTGACAAGAAGGACATGACCCCCGGCGAGGTCGTTCTGGACGTGGAACACGTTACGGTTCCGTCAAGGTTCATAAGAAAAAACGACGTCTCCGACGTCTCCTTTTAAGGTTCGCCGCGGCGAGATCGTCTGCCTTGCCGGTATCGAGGGCAACGGCCAGACCCAGTTCGTTTATGCGCTGACCGGTCTTGACAAAATGTCCTCCGGCAAGCTCACGCTCAATGGGCATGACATTACCAAGGCGAGCATCCGCCAGCGCTCCAAGGACGGCATGAGCCATATCCCCGAGGACCGTCATAAGCACGGCCTGATCCTGGACTATACGCTGGAGCAGAACATGGTTTTGCAGCGTTATTGGCAGCCGGAGTTCCAGAAGCACGGCATCATCCGCTTCGATAAGTGTGCGCGAGTATTCCGACCGCCTGATCGAGCAGTATGACGTCCGCTCCGGCCAAGGCTCGATCACGATCGCCCGTTCGATGTCCGGCGGCTAACCAGCAGAAGGCCATCGTCGCCCGCGAGATTGACAAAGACCCGGAGCTGCTGATTGCGGTTCAGCCGAAAAATGCCCCCCCCGTGAACATGCTGGACGTCGGCGCGATCGCTGATATATCCACAAGCACATCGGCTCCCAGCCCAGTACACCATCGGTGCCATGGCCGCCCTGTTCTTCGCACTCGTTATCAAGGCCCCGTGGATATGTCTGCGTTCTGATGTCCATCGTCGGCGCGATCTGGGGCTTCTTCCCCGGCCTGTTCAAGGCGTTGTTCAACGTCAACGAGGTCATCACCTCCATCATGATGAAACTGGATCGGCATGAACTGCGCGAACCTGCTCGTCCTGAGCGTCAAGAAGATGCTTGCCAGCGACGGCGCCCGTTCCCTCGCGCTCGATGCCGGCAACCCCTCGGCCATCATGCCGCGTCTCGGCCTCGACAAGCTGTATGTTTACCTGAACATCGGCATCTTCATTGCGGCCATCATCGCCGTGATCGTCTGGTTCGTGATGAGCAAGACGACCTTCGGCTATGAGCTGCGTGCCTGCGGCCTGAACCGCGACGGCGCGATCTATGCCGGTATCAACGCGAAGCGCAACATCGTGCTCTCCGTTGTCATCGCGGGCGCTCTCGCCGGTCTCGGCGGCGGCCTGTGCTACCTCGCAGGCGGCGTTCAGTACACCACCGAGCAGACCATCCTGAGCATGGGCTTCGACGGCATCTCCGTCGCCCTGCTTGCCAACTCGCATCCGATCGGCTGCATCTTCAGCGCGATCTTCATCAGCTACCTGAAGCTCGGCGGCATCGCCATGCAGTCTCAGGGCTACGCAACCGAGGCTACGGACATCGTTACGGCCGTTATCATCTATCTGGCCGCGTTCAGCCTCCTGCTCCGCATCAGCTTTCGTCCGTCTTCAACGGAAAAAAGAAGGAGCGTGGCATAAATGTCTGAAGTAGCATTGGCCAGTATTCTCAACCAGACGATCTCGTTTGCCATCCCGCTGCTGCTCGTGGCATTGGGTGCAATGTCACTCCGAGCGCTCCGGCATCATCAACATCGCCATGGACGGCATCATGATCATCGGCGCTCTCTGCGGCTGTCTCGTGCTCCGTGCCATGAACACGGCCGGCATGGGGCGAAACAGTGGCCAAGAGCCAGATCCTTTTCATCGCGATCCTCGTCGCCGGTGCGGCCGGCATCCTCTTCTCGCTGCTGCTGGCATTTGCGGCCATCAACCTGAAGGCTGACCAGACCATCGGCGGCACCGCGCTGAACATCTTTGCGCCGGCGTTCTGCGTCGTGGTCGCGTGGGCTGTTCACAGGGTCTGACCGGCATCTCCATCCCGTGGACCGCCCTCAACTACAAAAACTTCAACATCCCCGGCAGCGTCAAGGCTGACTTCTGGCCGGCTCTGTTCAAGAAGTTCTACATCACCGTTCCCATCGCTGTCATCCTTTTCATTGTCGCGTGGTTCGTGCTCTATCACACCCGCTTCGGTCTGCGTCTGCGCGCTTGCGGCGAGCATCCGCAGGCGGCTGACTCCGTCGGCATCAACGTCTACAAGATGCGTTATTCCGGCGTTATGATCTCCGGCTTCCTCGGCGGCGTCGGCGGCATGGCTTATGTCCTCGCGGCTGGCTCCTCCTTTGAGGGCGACGTCGGCGGCTACGGCTTCCTTGCCATCGCCGTTATGATCTTCGGCAACTGGAAACCCTTCCGTATCCTGTTCAGCGCGTTCTTCTTCGCCCTGTTCCGGATCCTGGGCACGAGCTTCACGCTTCTGCCCTTCCTGCCGAAGTTCTCCAGCCTTGGCAGACCGTCCAACGTTTACAACCTGCTGCCCTACATCGTGACGATCATCGTTCTGGTCTTCACCTCCAAGAGCTCTCACGCTCCGAAGGCAGAGGGTATCCCCTACGATAAGGGGCAACGCTAAATCGACCTTGTGCGCCGGGGCCTTCCCCGGCGCACATTTTATGGCATGACCCCCGGAGAGGCCGACGAGCAAGGCCGTCCGGACAGAACGAGACAGGCCGCGCCGCACATCGAAGAGCTTCGGTGCGCGCGCGGCCTGTTCTGCGTCGATTTGGCGGCTCTGCTGCGATCCCACTGTTTCGCAACGGGATTGGCGCGCAGCCTGCGAAAAAAATCCTGCAAAAAGCGTGCGGCATTCGTCCTCCAGAACGCCGCCCGTGACCTCTGGATGGTGATTATAGGGCATGGTGAAGAGATTCACCAGCGTTCCGCAGGAGCCGGCCTTCTGGTCCGGCGCACCGTAGACCACACGCGGAATGCGCGCGTTGATGATCGCCCCGGCGGCACATCGGGCACGGCTCAAGCGTAACATAGAGCGTGCAGCGCCAGAGCCGCCAGCCGCCCAGCGTCGCGCAGGCCTCGGCAATGGCCTCCAGCTCGGCGTGCGCGAGCGCCGATTTGCCTGTTTCGCGGCGGTTGCGGCCGCGCCCGACGATCCGTTCGCCATCCGTGATGATGCACCCGACCGGGACCCTCTCCCTCGTCGGCGGCCTCTCCGGCAAAGCGCAATCGCCTGCCGCATATAGTCCTCGTCTGTCATGGCGGCACCTCCCTTGCCGTCTATGATAGACGATTTTTTGCTCTGCGTCAAGTCCCCGAGCAGGGCGCAGAGCAGCAGCGCCCGATCCTCTGCCGCGACGGGCGCGCCGGAGGAGGTCAGCAGCCCCTCGGTGCTGTGCAGGAGCGACCGGAGCGCCGGCGCGTCGGCGGGCGTCGAGGCGCCGGTCAGCAGGAAATCCGCGCTGACGCCGAACAGCCGTGCCATTTTCAGCAGCAGCGCATTCGACGGCTCGCGCCGCCCCTGCTCATACATCCCCACCGCGCTGGGACTGATCTCCAGATGCCCTGCAAGCTCCTTCTGCGACCAGCCGGATTCCCGGCGCAGCAGCGCGATCCGCGCACCCAACATAAAAAACCGCCTCCGTTTCGTTCTCCTTTGTAACCTTATCACAGGATGTATGTAATTTTTTGTAACATTTGGACGAAAGAAAAAAACTACTTGACAAACCACGGAACGTGTAGTACACTAAGCGTGTAGAAATGGAAAATACTGGAAATATAAATTGGCAAAAAAGTTAGCATTCTCAATGTAAATATCCTAAAACGGTCGATTTTGGACATGCCTCGCTTGGATAAGCTGAACCAAAAGGAGGTGATCCGGTTGACCGTTGGGAAAAGCCCTTTCCTGTTGCGACGCAGAATGGCTCAGCCGAAAAAGTGAAGCTGGCGGAGCTTGCGCCCGGATACCGGGCGGCAGGGGCGCTGCTCAGACCACAGCTGCGCGCGCTGCGCAGAACGCTTGCGGAATCGTCGGATGCACAGGAGCGGGCGGCTCTGCGCAGTCAGATCGCCGCGCTCTCGACGATCTACACACAGTGCCGCAAGCTTGCAGAGCTGACCGCGCACTACTATGAAAGGGGATTTTATCGGGATGACAACTACACTTTATGATTTTTCGGACAAGCGGCTGCCGAAGGAGCAGCAGCTGACGCGGATGCGCCGCGTGATCGAGCGCGAGCTGACGGAGCAGCAGCGCGCCGTCCTGCGGGACGTCTATTTTCTCGGAAAGACGCAGGCCGAGGTCGCGCGGGAGCGCGGCGTCTGCCGCTCGACGGTGAATCGGACGCTGCGCCGTGCCGAGGAGCGCCTGCGCCGCTTCCTGCGCTATTGACCCACAAAAAAGTATAAAAAGGAATTCCGGCCAAACTATGGCCGGAATTTTTTTGCTATGCAAAAGCATAGCAAAAACAGAAATGTGCCATTTCCTCGCCCCTGCGGGGTAACCGGAAATGATGCACAAAAACTTCATGCACCGGCATTTGCGCATTTTCGTGGTGCGGTGCTCACGCATGAAGTTTTATTATGCGGAGGGGAGCTTTATGGAAAAACCGGAGTCGATCCGTCCGGAGGAACGGAACACGGCCGCAAGGAAGGGCGCGGCGATCCATCGCGCGTCGGTCGGAAACCGCGCGGAGCAGCATCGTTTGCCGCAGCCGGAGCAGAGGACGGAGCGAGACATCTTTTGAAGGGGAAGGCGTCCCGGAGCAGCGCCGGGACGCCCGCTTCGGCATAAAATGCACGGAAACCGTGAAACGGGAAAAATACCTGTTGTGTTCGGAGGAAAAAAGAATTATAATAGGATTGATTGAGCAGCGCGGGGGTCGACCCCGCAGATACGGCTCAACGCTTCTCAACAGGAGGAAATGACCATGTGGGCGGTTTACATAATTTTATTCCTGCTGCTCCTGCTGCTCCTCTGGGTTCTGGCGGTGCGCGGAAAGAAAAGCCCCTTTGGCTTTTACGGGCTTTACCGCTATCGCTATGCGCACCGCGGCCTCTACGACGCCGCGTCCGGCGTGCCGGAGAACTCGCTGACGGCCTTTCGGCTGGCCGTGGAGCATGGCTGCGGCGCGGAGCTGGACGTCCATCTGAGCAAGGACGGGCGGCTCGTCGTGATGCACGACGGCAAGCTGCTGCGCATGACCGGCGTCGACCGCCGGATCGTCGACTGCACCGCCGACGAGCTGGATGCCCTGCGGCTGGACGGCACGGAGGAAAAGATCCCCTATCTCGAGGAGGTCCTGCCGATCTTCGCGGGCAGAACGCCGCTCATCATTGAGCTGAAGCCGGACGACGGCAACGCCGCCGCGCTGGCGCGCAAAACCGTCGTGCTGCTGAAAAAATTCCCGAAGCTGCGCTTCTGCGTCGAGTCCTTTGATCCGCGCGTTCTGATCTGGCTGCGCCGCAACTGTCCGGAGATCGTGCGCGGCCAACTCGCCGAGAATTATCTCTCTGCGCGGCAGGGCTTCAAGACCCCGGCGGCCTTCGTGCTGACGAATCTGCTGGCTAACTTTCTGACCGTGCCGAATTTTGTCGCCTATCGCTATGCCGACCGCGCGCAGCTCAGCCTGCGACTCTGCCGCCGCCTCTGGGGCGTGCAGGGGAGGTCGCCTGACGCTGCAAACGCCGCAGGAGATCCTTGACGCCGAGCACGACGGCTGCATCGTGATTTTTGAACACTGCATCCCACCGGAAAAGAGGAAATGACGTTTTATGCATGATAAATTGACAAAAAAGGACATCGCCCTGATGGAGGCCGAGCTGGAGGATCGCCGCTTGAACGTCCGGCCGAGGATCATGGAGGAGGTCAAGCGGACGCGCGCGTTCGGCGACCTCAGCGAGAACTATGAATACAAGGCGGCCAAGCAGGAGCAGCGCAAAACGACAGCCGCGTGCGCTACCTGCAAAACATGATCAAGACCGCGCAGATCATCGACGACGACGCCGAGGGCGGCAGCGGCGACAAGGTCAAGCCTCTATGACCGCGTGACGGTCTGGCTGCCCTGAGGACGAGGAGGAGCTGGTCGTGCAGGTCGTCTCGACCGTCCGCATCGAGCCGGACAAGGGCTTCATCAGCATGGAGTCGCCGCTCGGCCGCGCCCTGCTGGGGCATCGCGTGGGCGAGACGGTCAGCGTGCACGTCAACGCCGACTATTCCTACGACGCCGCGATCCGCGCCATTGAGCCGGACAGCGACGACGGCTCGGCGCCCCTGATGCCGTACTAAGGAACCTCTGAATCAATCGGCAGCGGCGCTCAGCGGGTCTTTTATCCCAGCTTATCGGTTTGAAAATCTTGAAATACACAAAGTATTCCTGCGATTTCCAAACCTCAATCTGGAACAAAATCCCTCGCTGACCGCTCTTGCGATTGAATCAGAGGCTCCCTAAACTAAAAAAAGAAAGGAGGCGGCGCATATGCAATACATCGTTCTGGACATGGAGTGGAACCAGCCGTGGCCCGGATCCTACGCCGCCAAAAAGGTGCTCCCGGTGGAGATCCACGGGGAGATCATTCAGATCGGCGCGGTGCGCCTGCTCGAAAACGGCACGGTCGCCGATGAGTTTCAGGTGCTCGTCTGCCCGAAATACTATAAAAAGCTCAACACCCGCGTCTCCAAGCTCACCGGCCTGAAGGATGCGACCCTGCGCGAGGAGGGGCTGCCCTTCCGGCAGGCACTGGAGCGCTTTCGCTCGTGGATCGGCGGGGACTGCATCTTCCTGACGTGGGGCTTCGACGACATCCGCATTCTGGAGGACAACATCCTGCTGCACGACGGCGAGCCGGACTGGATCCAGAAATGGTACAACGCGCAGATGATCTTCAACGCGCAGACCGGCTGCGGCACGTCGCAGAAATCGCTCTCTTCGGCCATGGAGCTGATGGGCATCCCCGCCACCCGTCCGGCGCACGACGCGCTGGGCGACGCCTACCATACGGCCGTGATCTGCAGCCGGCTCGACCTCAGGCGCGGCATCGCCGAATACGGCAAGGCGCTTGAGAGCCACGCCAACGGCTTCCACGGCGCGCCGCCGGAGGGCTGCATCAGCCGCGCGGTGTTCCGGGGCTATTCCGACCACGCCAAGGCCATGGAGGCCATGAACGAGCTGCGCAGCCACTGCCCGCAGTGCGGCGCGGCCATGCCGAACGGCAAGTGGATCGCGCAGGAGGGCAGACGCTATATGACCATGGCAGTGTCCGGAGCATGGGCGCTACCTGATCCGCATCCGCCTGCAAAAGGACGCCGACGGCACGCTGCGCGTGAGCCGTCTGGTCTACGAGGGCGCGTCCGACGCGGCGCGAAAATATGACGAGCTGGCGGCCGCGCGCCGCCCGCGCAGACGCAGAAGAAGAAGATCCACCGCCAACGACGTCGCCAAGCAGCGCGCCGAGCGCACGGGAAATGCCTGAGCTGACCTGTCTGCCGGAGCTGCTGCTGCCGTGGTTCGCGGAAAATCGCCGCGACCTGCCGTGGCGGCGCGACCGCGAGCCGTACCACGTGTGGCTTTCAGAGATCATGCTGCAGCAGACGCGCGTCGAGGCCGTGCGCGGCTATTATGCGCGGTTTTTGCAGCGTCTGCCGACCGTCGAGGCGCTGGCCGGGGCGGACGAGGACGTCCTGCTCAAGCTCTGGGAGGGGCTGGGCTATTACAGCCGCGTGCGCAACCTGCAGCGCGCGGCGCAGGAGTTGACGCGGCGCGGCGGCTTTCCGCAGACGGCGGAGGAGCTGGAGCGCCTGCCCGGCATCGGGGCGTACACGGCCGGGGCCATCGCCTCGATCTGCTTTGAGCGGCCGGCACCCGCCGTGGACGGCAACGTCCTGCGGGTGCTGACGCGCTTTCTTGCCAGCGACGCCTGCATCGATCAGCCGCGCGTCAGGCGCGACTTCGCCGGGCGCCTGCGCGGCGTTTATCCGGCCGGGCACTGCGGCGACTTCACGCAGGCGCTCATGGAGCTCGGCGCGACCGTCTGCGTGCCGAACGGGGCGCCGCATTGCGCGCGCTGTCCGCTTCAGGACGCCTGTGCGGCGCATCGGAGCGGCAGGGAGCTGCAATTTCCGGTGCGCGCGGAAAAGCGCGCCAAGCGCGTGGAGCAGCGCACGGTGCTCCTGATGCGGTGCGGCGACCGGCTCGCCGTCTGTAAGCGCCCGGAGCGCGGCCTCTTGGCCGGGCTTTGGCAGTTTCCCGACGTCGAGGGGGAGCAGAGCGCGCAGCAGGCGCTTGCGCTGGCCGCGCAATGGGGCGTGCACCCGACCGGGATCGAGCGGGCCGTCTCGCGCAGCCATATTTTCACGCATGTCCGCTGGGAGCTGACCGGCGTGCTTTTGACCTGCGCGGTCGAGGCGCCGCAGTTCCGCTGGGTCACGCAGCGGGAGCTGGAGACGGAAATCGGCCTGCCGACGGCCTACCGACAATTTTTGACTTGCATTTCTCCCTGAAACGGGGTATACTGGAATCACTACCATAAGGAGGGCTTTCGATATGGAAGACAAGCGTGCGGAATATTCCGAGGACGAGATCATCACGCTGGAATTTGACGAGGGCGACAGCTTTGAATGCGGCATCATGGGCGTGTTCGATCTGGACGACAAGCAGTACATTGCACTCGAGCCGCTCGACGAGAGCAACGACGTCTATCTCTACGGCTATGTGCCGACGGATGACGATTTCGAGCTGCTGGACATCCCGGAGGAGGATTTCGACCGCGTCGCGGCGGAATTCGACCGCCTGATGGACGAGCCGGTCGAGGAATAAAAAGCCATAAAAAAATCACCGGAAGCCGCACAAAATGCGGGTTCCGGTGATTTTTGCGGGCGCTATTCCGGCAGACTGCCGCATAGCGTCCGGCAGGAAAGCTCCGCCGCCGCGGCGTCCGGCCGGCATTGCAGGGCGTAGAGCCGCGTGCCGCGCAGCAGCGCGTCGGCAAGCGCGAGCGTTTTCATGCGGCGGTCGGGATCGGCCGGGAAATAAAGCTGATGCAGCATCCGGGGCAGCGCCTCCTGCGGCGTGAGCGGGCGGATGCGGTTCTCCGTCCCGCGCGCAAGGAAGCAGATCGCGTCCAGCGGCGCGCGGCCGCCCGTGCCGAGCTTCTCTTGGCCGTTCCACGGCGTGCCATAGGCGAAAAATGCACCGTTTTCCAGCCGAAAAATCGGTTTATCTCCGCAAATGACCCGGATTTTGTCGCCAAAGCGCGCCAGATATTGCTGCACATGCGTCGTCTTGCCCGTTCCGCTGGGCGCGGCGAAGGCATAGGCACGGCCGTCGTGCTCGATCACGGCGGCGTGGACGACCAGCGCGTCGTAGTCCGGGACGCGCACGGCGATCGCGCGGTGCAGGCAGACCTGCTCGGCGTAGGCATAGCAGAAGCCGTTCTTCTCCTCCCCGGCGATTTCCGCCTCCGTCGCCGAGACGACAAAATCGGGCGGCTCGTCGCAGAGATAATCGGCGCAAAGCTCTATGGTCAGCGTCCGGCGCGTGCGGATCCCGATGCGCAGACCGGCGACCTTGATCGTGCGTTGCCGCATATGCGTCCCCCTTCCGTGTTTTTCGTCTTATATTATAGCGGAATTGAAAACTTTTGTCAATTGGGCTTGCATTTGTACACCAATCGGGTATAATGAAGGCAGACGGCGTCGCGCCGTCGGAAAGCGAGGTTCTGAAAAAATGGAATATACGATCACAAATGATAATTTTCTTACCGAGGTCATGCAGGCCAAGCAGCCTGTGCTGATCGATTTCTGGGCGACGTGGTGCGGCCCGTGCCGAATGCTCGCGCCGGTGCTCGAGGAGATCGCGCAGGATTACGACGGCCGCGTCAAGGTCTGCAAGGTCAATGTCGACGAAGAGACGGAGCTGGCCGACCACTTTCAGGTCTCCAGCATTCCGATGCTGGCGCTGCTGAAAAACGGCAAGCTGGTCACGAGCCTCGTCGGCTATCGCCCGAAGGAGGAGCTGGAGGCCGAGCTGGACCGGGCGCTTTGACCGCGTCCGGCCGCCGAAAATCATAAGGAACCTCTGAATAAATCGGCTGCGGCGCTCAGCGGCCTTTTGCCAATCCTTATCGGTTTGAAAATCTTGAAATACACAAAGTATTCCTGCGATTTCCAAACCTCAATCTGAACAAAATCCCTCGCTGACCGCTCTTGCAATTTAATCAGAGGTTCCAAAACGGGCTGCTGCAAAAATAGATTTTGCAGCAGCCCGTTTTTGCGGCTTATTCGCAGAGTCCCGGCAGCTCGGCGGCGACCTGCGCCTCGCAGGAGCGCATGGCGAGGATTGTCTGCTCAAAGAGCCTGTCCAGCTCCCAGCCGAGGCGCTCGGCGCCGGTTCGAATGACGTCACGGGAGCAGCCCGCGGCGAATTTCTTGTCCTTGAATTTTTTCCTGAGGCTCGAGACCTCCATATCCGCCACGCTCTTCGACGGGCGCATCAGCGCCGCCGACCAGATCAGACCGGTCAGCTCATCGGCCGCGAAGAGCACCTTTTCCATCTCGTGCTCCGGCTCGACGTCGCAGCAGATGCCGTAGCCGTGGGAGCAGATCGCGTGGATCATGTCCGCACCGACGCCGCCCGCGCGCAGCAGCTCCGGCGCCTTTTGGCAGTGCTGCTCGGGATAACGCTCAAAATCGATGTCGTGCAGCAGACCGACCGTCGCCCAGAAATCAGCCTCGTCGCCGTAGCCGAGCGTCTCGGCGTAATAGCGCATGACGCCCTCGACCGTCAGCGCGTGCTGCAAATGGAAATGCTCTTTGTTAAATTGCTTGAGAAGCCGGAGGGCATCCTCGCGCGAAATATCGCAGGATCTCATATGATCGCCTCTTTCTTTTTTTCCCATTTTACTTCCAAATCCGCGCGATTGCAAGAAAAATTTCGCCCGAATGTTCACGGTTTGTTGGTTGACGTTTTTTGCCGAAGCCGATATACTATAAGCGAGCCTCTGAAAAAATCGGCTGCGGCGCTCAGCGGGTCTTTGCCGCAACTGATCCTTAAGGAACCTCTGAATCAATCGGCTGCGGCGCTCAGCGGGTCTTTTGCCCCAGCTTATCGGTTTGAAAATCTTGAAATACACAAAGGATTCCTGCGATTTCAAACCCTCAATTTGGAACAGAATCCCTCGCTGACCGCTCTTGGATTTCATCAGAGAATCCTGAGAAAAGACAGGAAAGGAGCAAGTCATGAATCATTACGTAGAGTTTAAATCGGTCTGCAAGACCTATCACATGGGCGACGTCGAGATCCCGGCGCTGCGTGACGCGAGCTTCACGGTGGAAAAGGGCGAGATCTGCGTGATCGTGGGCGCGTCGGGCGCGGGCAAGACGACGCTGCTGAACATCCTCGGCGGCATGGACACGCTGACCGCCGGGCACGTGTTCCTCGACGGCAAGGAGATCTCGGCCTATTCGCGGCGGCAGCTGACGGAGTACCGTCGGCACGACGTCGGCTTTGTGTTCCAGTTTTATAACCTTGTGCAGAATCTGACGGCGGTCGAGAACGTCGAGCTGGCGTCGCAGATCTGCCGCGAGCCGCGCGACCCGATGGAGATGCTCACGGAGGTCGGCCTCGCCGACCGGGCGAAAAACTTCCCGGCGCAGCTCTCCGGCGGCGAGCAGCAGCGCGTGGCCATCGCGCGGGCGCTGGCCAAGAATCCGAAGCTGCTGCTCTGCGACGAGCCGACCGGCGCGCTGGATTACGTGACCGGCAAGGCGATCCTGAAGCTCCTGCAGGATACGGCGCGCAAGACCGGCATGACCGTCATCATCATTACGCATAACAAGGCGCTGACGGCGATGGCAGACCGCGTGATCTCCGTGAAAAACGGGACGGTCACGTCCGAGCGCCGCAACGAGACCGTGACGCCGGTCGAGCAGATTGAGTGGTGACGGCATGAGAAGGCTGCTTTTCCGCGAGATCCGCCGCAATCCGGGGCGGTTCTTCGCGATCATGGCCATCATCGCGCTGGGTGTCGGCTTCTTTGCCGGTCTGAAGGTCACAGAAACCGCGATGCTGAAAACCGGACAGGACTATCTCGAGGAGCAAAAATTCTATCATTTCCGCCTGCTCTCGACCCTCGGACTGACGCAGGAGGACGTCGACGCCTTCGCGCAGACCGACGGCGTCGCGGCGGCGGAGGGAACGGTCAGCGCCGACGTGCTCGTCGAGTCCAAGGACGGGGACACGGCGATGAAGCTGCTGTCCCTGCCGGAGCAGGTCGATCTGCCCAACCTCGTCTCCGGACGGATGCCGCAGGCGGCCGACGAGTGCGTCGTCGACGCGCTCTACCACGGCGGAAACGACCTCGGCAAGCCCCTGCACATCTCCGACGCGAACACCGACGAGACACGGGCGCTGCTGCGCTATGAGGACTACACCGTCGTCGGGCTGGTGTCCTCGCCGCTCTATGTCAACTATGAGCGCGGCGGCACTCGATCGGCAGCGGAACGCTCTCCGGTTTCTTCTATGTCCCGCCCGAGGGGCTGGATTATGATGCATTCACGGAGGTTGATGTCCGCCTGAGCCGCACCGCCGACCTCTATTCCGAGGAATACGACGCGCTGGAGGACGAATTTTCGCCGATCCTGACCGAGACGCTTGAGCAGCGGGCGCAGACGCGCTATGAGACGCTGCGCGCGGACGCGGAGCAGACGCTTGCCGACGCGAAGCAGGAGCTCTCCGACGGCGAGACGGCGCTCGCAGAGGCCAAGCAGACGCTCGAGCAGGGCGAGGCGGAGTATGCTGCGGCTGCCGAGCAGCTGGAGCAGCGGCGTCCCTATGCCGCGCTGCTCGGCGCGTCGTTTGAGGAGGCGGAGCGGCAGCTCGCCGAAACACGCCGCACCCTCGACGAGGGGCAGGCGCAGCTTGCCGGGCAGGAGCAGAAGCTGAAGGAGGCGCGCGCCGAGCTGGCCGACGGCGAGCGGGCGCTTTCGGAGCTGAAGGCGCCGCAGACCTATGTCCTCGGCCGCAGCGCGAACGTCGGCTATGCCTGCTTCAAGAACGACACCAGAATTGTCAGGGGCGTGGCAAACGTTTTTCCGCTGTTCTTCTTCCTCGTTGCGGCGCTGGTCTGCATCACGACCATGACGCGTATGATCGACGAGCAGCGCACCCAGATCGGCACGCTCAAGGCGCTGGGCTATTCCGACGCGGCGATCATGGGCAACTACCTGCGCTATGCGGTGCTGGCGTCGCTGGTCGGCTGCGTCGCGGGCTTCCTCGCGGGCAGCTGGATCTTCCCGGAGATCCTCTGGCGCACCTATGACATCATGTATGATTTCTATCGCCCGATCGAATTCGTGCTGGATTGGAGGCTGGCCGTTTTCTCGATCGCCATGTATCTGTTCTGCGCGCTCTTGGCGACGTGGAGCGCCTGCAAGGCGTCGCTGCACGAGGTCGCCGCAGAGCTGATCCGCCCGAAGGCGCCTGCGCCCGGCAAGCGCATCTGGCTCGAGCGCATCCCGTTTATCTGGAAACGGATGCCCTTTCTGCACAAGGTCTCGGCGCGGAACGTTTTCCGCTATCACAAGCGTCTTGTGATGATGGTGCTGGGCATCGGCGGCTGCATGGCGCTGCTGCTGACGGGGCTTGGCCTGCATGACTCCATTCAGAACATTGTCGACGATCAGTTTGACCACATCAGCACCTATGACATGGCCGTGTCCTTCTCCGAGCCACCCGCGCAGGCCACGCTCGACGCGCTTTCGGGCTATGACTATACGCTGCTGCACGAATCGACCGTCGACATTTCCCGGGACGGCAGGACCAAATCGACGCGCTTTCTCGTCCCGTCGGACAACACCGACCAATTTCTGACCCTGCGCACCGAGGACGGCGCGGGCGTCTCCATGCCGTCGGACGGCGAGGTCGTGCTGAGCACGGGACTGGCCGACGACCTCGGCGCGGACGTCGGCGACACCGTGACGCTGCGCAGCGGCGACAATCGCGAGATGACGCTGACCGTCTCGGGACTTTATGTCAACTACATCTATAACTATGCCATTGCCTCGGCCGGCTCGTGTCAGGCGCAGTGGGGCAGCGTTCCGGAGCAGAAAACGGCCTATCTGAACGCTCCTGCGGGCAGCGACCTGCACCGCATCTCGGCGGAGCTGAGCGCGTTGGACGGCGTGAGCCGCGTCACGGTCAATCAGGATATGCGCGACCGCGTGAACGGCTTTATGAGCAGCATGAACGACATTGTGCTGTTGGTGCTGCTCTGTGCGGCGGCGCTGGCGTTTATTGTACTATATAATCTGACAAGTATCAATATTACGGAGCGCGTGCGTGAAATTGCGACCCTCAAGGTGCTGGGGTTCTACCCCTCGGAGACGGCGGCCTATGTCTTCCGCGAGAACGTCGTGCTGACGCTCATCGGCGCGGCCGCAGGTGTCCCGATGGGCATTGCGCTGCACCGTTATGTGATGGCGCAGATTAACATCGACATGATCACCTTCCATGTGCGCATCGCGTGGCAGAGCTATCTCTACGCGCTGGCGCTGTGTCTGCTGTTCGCGCTGACTGTCGACGTGCTCCTGCGCTTCCGCCTGCGCCGGATCGATATGGCCGAGTCGATGAAGGCGGCGGAATAGGCGGCAGAATTCGACCCTCGGCCGGGTGGAGGCTGCCGGGCAAAATGCGGGCTGACGCCCGCAGGATGTGGGATCGTTTCTCACAGTGACGCAAAAGCGGCAGGTTTTTTGTAAAACCTGCCGCTTTTGCGTCAAAATCCTTGCGTAGCAAGTAAAAACGTCTTAATTTTGTGTCATTGCGAGGCCGCAGCGCGGCCGTGGCAATCTTAAAGTTTGAGGTATGGCATCCCGTGGCGAAGCACAGAAGCACGAAGCAAGAAGAAAACCCTATCACAAAAACAGGAGATTCGCTGCGTCGTTTCGCTTTCTCTCTCTTCATTCCAAGGTTCAGTTTCATTCCGCTCAACCATAGTTCGTTACGGAATGACAAATCGATCCGTTAAAGATTGCCGCGTCGGGCGCAAAAATGCGCCCTCCTCGCAATGACAAATCTGGTGGGTTTTGCGGGAAAACGGAACAATTTCCGGAACGAAACGTTTGAAAAACGGCGCAGAGCAGAACCGAAAAATAACCGCAAAAAATGCAAAACGTCCGTTATCCAAATAAAAACGCCCCGTTTTTGTCATTGCGAGGAGCGCAGCGACGTGGCAATCTTAAAGTTTGAGGCACGGCATCCCGTAGCGAAGCACGGGAGCACGTAGCAAAAAGGAATCCCCTATCGCAAAAACAGAGATTCGCCGCTTCATTCTGCTTCCTCTATCTTCATTCTAAGGTTCTGTTTCGTCCCGCGCAACCATAGTTCGTTCCGGGATGACAAATCGTTCCGTCAAAGATTGCCGCGTCGGGCGCAAAAGCTGCGCCCTCCTCGCAATGACAGAATCGGTAGGCTTGATCGAAAATACGGAATGCAAAATCCAAGCTCTGGATGCCGTAAAACGTTTCTTATTTGTTGACTGATTTTGATGGTTCCGGACTTTTTTGACAGTCAGAGCGGCAGGTTTTTTGTAAAACCTGCCGCTTTCTCAACCGATCTGCCTGTCTTCAGCACGGGGCAATGCCGGATTCGCCGGTCAGGGTGCGCCGAAATTGACGGGCGACCGGACTGCGCGCTCTTGCACGCAGCCCGGTCGCCCGGTATGCCTCAGACGATATGTTGTGCTGTTCCGCCCGCTCAGTTCTCCTTGCTGAAGGCGACGATGATGCGGCGGTGCGGCTCGGTGCCGGTGGAGAAGGTGGTCACGCCGGGATAATCCTGAAGCGCGGCGTGGATCACGTGGCGCTCATAGGCGTTCATCGGCTCAAGCGTGAAGTTGCGGCGGTATTTGACAGCCTTGGCGGCCATCTTGTTGGCAAGCTGGCGCAGGGAGTCCTCGCGTTTCTGGCGATAGCCGCCGGCGTCAACGCTGATGCGCAGACGCTTCTCGCGGTCGCGGTTGACGGCGTAGCCGGTGAGGTACTGAATGGCGTCGAGCGTGTCGCCGCGGCGGCCGATCAGCAGGCCGGTGTCGCCGCCGACGAGGTCGGCACGGTAGCTCTCCTCATCGAGCTGATAGGCGTGCGGCACGGCCTCGGAGCCCATGTGCTCCAGCAGCCCCTTGAGGAACTGCTCAATCGCCTCCTCCACGCTGCCGGGAGCGGCCGGGGCGTAGGTCTTCGGCTCGACCGGCTGGGTCTGCTTCGGCTCACGCGGCTCCTTGGGCTCCTTGGGCTCCTTGGGCGCCTTGGGGGCGTTCTGGCGCTGCGGCTTGGCCGGGCGCTCGTTGTTCTTTTTTTCCGGACGGTCGGCCTTCTTGGCCGGGGCGTCCTTCCTGCCCTCTGCGGACTTCTTCGGCTGCTCGACCGGCTTCTTGCCGGGGCGGGAGATCACGCTCGGCGTCAGGTCGGGGCGCTCCTTCGGCTTGGCCGAGCGGGAGGCGGAGGACAGCGCGGTGCGCGGGGCGGCCGGGGCGACCGGCTCATCCGGCACCTCATAGGTCACCTTGACCTCCGCCGGGGGGAGGCGCCGATGCCCAGGAAGCCGGAGCGAGCGTTCTTGAGGACCTCGACGGAAACACTGTCGCGGTCAAGCTTCAGCTTTTGCAGCGCCGCTTCAATGGCAAGCTCGATGGTCTTGCCGGTGCTGACGATGAATTTTTCCATAATTACTCCTTCAAACAATGCTGGCGGAACGGAGCTTATTCCTCCGATTCCCCGTCATAGCGGTCGGCGACATAGGCGCGGCCGCGTGCGTAGGGACGATTTTCCTCTCCGCCGGGGTTGGTGCGCGGCTCGGGCAGCGGTTCGCCCTTTTCGGCGCGCTTTTTGGCCTCGTATTCCTTTGCGGCGGCGTCACGCTCCTGCCGGTCGCGCAGCTGCTGCTTCTTTGCTGGTGTTTTCGGTGATGCCGTCGGGATTCGCGGCGCGCTTCGCGGCGCGGATGCGCTCCTTTTCGGCGTTTTCCTCGGCGAGGGCGGCGGCCTTCTGGCGCTTGATCTCGTCTTCGGCGTCATAGATCTTGCGATAATGCTTCGTGAGGAAATAGTCCTGCACGATGCCGAGGATGGACTGCGCGATCCAGTAGATCGACAGGCCAAGCGGCATGATATAGCCGAACACCACGGAGACGAGCGGCATCATGAAGGTCATGGCCTTGCCGGTCTGCGCGGTGGCGGAGGCCGCGTCTTTGTTGCCTGCGTCGTCGGTGATGACGGTGTCGTTCGTTTTCTGGCTGATGAACATGGCCAGGTAGTTCAGTCCGCCGGAAACGATCGGGATCAGCAGACCGCCGATTTCGCTCCAGCTGCGCATCGTCCAGAATTTCCAGCTCGGCTGTTCGCCGAGGTTGATGCCGAGGAAATTAAAATTGATGGATTTGACGTTTTCGACAATGCCCTTGCCGTAGGTCGCCATATCGGCGGCGGCGGCGTATTGCCAGTAGGCGTCGACCTTCTTCACGTCAATGTCCTTCGCGGCGGCGAAGGCGGCCTTGACGCTCTCAACCTGCGAATCGGTGAGATGCAGCAGGTATTGCAGCGGCTCGCGGATGACGTTGTAGAGCGGGAAGAGAATCAGCAGCGGGGAGCAGCGACCAAAGGCAGCCGCCCATCATGCTGACGCCCTCGTCCTTGTAGAGCTGGTTGACCTCCTGCTGATATTTCTGCTTGTCGTCGCCGCAGGCCAGCTCAATCTGCTTGACCTTCGGCTGCAAACGGGAGGTCTTCATCATGCTCTTTTTTCTGCTTCATGCTCAGCGGAAGCAGAATCACCTTGACGGCAAGGGAGAACAGGATGAGCGCGATACCGTAGTTATGGAAGAAGCCATAGAAGAATTCCAACACATAACCGAACGGGATCTGAATGAATTTAAACATGAAAATTCTCCTCTTGTGGGTTGTAAACAGCGGAGCTGTTTACCGGTGGGATGTGGGTCACGGCACGGGGTCGTAATAATCGCCGTGATAAAAGGGGTTGCACCGCAGCAACCGCTTGAAGGTCAGCCAGCTTCCTTTGTATGCGCCGTATTTTTCGATGGCCTGCAGGCCGTATTCCGAGCAGGTGGGCGTGAACCGGCATTTGCCGGGAAGAGCAGGAGAGAGCCACCGCCGGTAAAAACGGATCAGAGCCAGCAAAACGCGCTTCACTGCGCCTGCTCCGTCAGGGACAGACGCCGCGCAAGCTGCAAAAACGCCTGCTCCAGCGCGGAGAATTCCGCGTCGACCGACGCGCTTCGCGCCACGACGACCAGGTCGACGCCCGGCTTGAACTCCGCCTCGTGCAGGCGGTAGATCTCGCGCAGACGGCGGCGCACACGGTTGCGCACAACGGCGTGCCCCAGCTTGGTGCTCACGGTGAAGCCGAGGCGGCTCTGCTTCGAGCCGTTCGGACGGCAATAGAACACCAGATAGCGGTTGGCGGCGGAATTGCCCCGGTGGTAAAGACGCCGGAAAACGTGATTCTCTTTGAGCGAAACGGTGTGCAGCATGGCGTCTCCTTCGGAAAAACGTGCAATGCAAAAAGGCGAACAGAGAAGTAGCTCTCCGTTCGCCCACGGTTGACATTCAGCAGTATGGTGCGGTCACGGTTCCTCAGGCGGACAGGACAGCTCTGCCTTTAGCACGGCGGCGGGCAAGGACCTTGCGGCCGTTGGCGGTAGCCATTCTCTTGCGGAATCCATGAACCTTAGCGCGGTGACGCTTTCTGGGCTGATAGGTACGCAGCATCTCGTGTACACCTCCTGTAAGAATATGCTCAACAGTCCGAAGACCGCAGCAATCAAAAATCGTTGCACATAGTCGTGCGAATGCTATTATAGCGTAAACCTGTATGGAAAGTCAACTGAAATTTTCAAACTTTTTCTCTTTTTTCGCGCAGCGGGAGAAAAAACACGGGATGCAGGGGGGGACGGGTCATGCTTCCGACAACAGCCAGTCGGCAATGTCGCAAATTTCAACGCCATCGTAGCTATACTTGGGATGCCGCGTTCTGGCAATGATCGTCTTGGGGTAAGCATCCCGAATTTGCAGAAGGGGCGCGACCTCCCGCTCAAAGGTCTCCTGCCCGGAGAGGTTATCGCTGACTTGAATATAAATTTTCTCGCTCCCCCTTTGTGCAACGAAATCGACCTCTTTTGATAGAGCTTTCCGACATAAACCTCGTAGCCCCGGCGAAGCAGCTCTATGCAGACCATGTTTTCATAGAGCCGCCCGTAATCCAGATTCCTGTTTCCGAGGATAGCGTAGCGAAGCCCGCAGTCGCAGAGATAGAATTTTTCGGAATTTTCCAGATATTTTTTTCCGCGAATATCATAGCGCTTGATGTCATAGAAAACAAAGGCGCTGCACAGATATTTGATATATTTCCCGATGGTGACGTGATTCGTCGGAATGCTGTTTGCCGTCAAAAGCCGACTGACCCGGTTCGGAGAGGTCAAATTGCTGATGTTATCCATCAGGAATTCACTCAGATGCTGCAAGACCGATGCATCCGACAGAGCGTATTTTTGAACGAGGTCCCTGGTGACGATCGTCCGATAGACCTCTTTAAGATAGTTGATCCGATCCTGCTCGGTTCGATAAGCGTACGAACCGGACAGCCCGCCCTTGCGGGTATAATCCTCGAAGAGCCGGTCACGATCCTGCGTTTCGCTGTAGTATTGGCAGTATTCCCCGAAACTGAACGGGAAAACATGAATCTCGATATAACGACCCGTGAACAGGGTTGCCAGATCCGCACTTAACAGAAATGCGTTAGAGCCGGTTATATATATGTCGTAGCTTCCCTTGGCGTAAAGACTGTTGATCGCCAGTTCAAAATCGGGACATAGCTGAACCTCGTCCACAAAAAGATAATTCACTTTGCCGACCTGATTGTGCGCCTCGACAAAGCGGTACAGCGCGTGGTATTCCTTCAGCTCCTCATATGCCAAGTCCATGAAATCGATGAAGATGATATTTGCGTTGGGAACATGAGCCTTCAGGTATGCGATGTAGGCCTGCATCAGCTTGGATTTGCCGGATCGGCGAATTCCGGTGATGATTTTGATGTCCGGAGTGCCGTTCAAATCGATGATTCGGTTTAAGTAATGGGTTCTCGTAATCATTTTCAAGCTGCTCACCACTTTCAAAAATAAAAAAATTAAAAGAATTGAAACTTGCTGGTTTGTATTATATCCGATGGAAGTCAGTTTTACAAGGGGAGACTTTCAAAAATCTAATTTTTTAAGGTTTTGAAAGCACAAACCGACAGACTGCTGCCGCTGTGGTAGAAGCAAGCGCCATGGGCAATTCAGCCCATGGCGCGATTTTTATGACGCGCGACGCCGTGCGGATCGGCGTGCTTTATGCGGCGCGCAGCATCCGGTCGATCAGGATGCCGTAGCCCGTGGCGGGGTCGTCGAGCAGGACGTGCGTGACCGCGCCGACGAGCTTGCCGTCCTGCAGGATCGGGCTGCCACTCATGCCCTGCACGATGCCGCCGGTCTGCTCGAGCAGCGCCGGATCCGTGACCTCGATGAGCAGATTTTTCTGCGCGGCGCGCGCGTTGACCGAGCGGATGCGGACGGTAAACTCCTCGACCTCCGAGCCGCGCACGTTCGAGCGGATGACCGCCTCGCCGATATGCGCCGTGCCGGTCTGCACCGCTTGTCCGTCCGGCGCGTCCATCGTGCCAAAGACGCCCTGCGGCGTGTTTTCCGAAATCTCGCCGCGGACGCAGCCGCCTGCGACTGCGCCGTGGAGCGTCCCGGCCGCGCCGTCCTGCCCGCGCACGACCGAGACGACCTCTGACTCCAGCGCCGTGCCCTCCTTCAGCGGGAGCAGCGCGCCGCCCTCGCTGACGCCATGGCCGAGTGCGGCAAACGTGCCGCTGTCCGGCTCATAATACGTCACCGTGCCGATGCCGGTCAGACGGTCGCGCAGATAAAGCCCGAGCTGCCAGCCCGTCTCCGCCTGCACGGGTGCGAGGCGGACGTCCTTTGTCTCGCCCTCGCGGCGCACCGTCAGGCGCAGGGGCTTGCCCTCGCTCGCCGCCACGGCCGCCAGCACCTCGGTCACGCCGCCGACCGGGCGGCCGTCCACCGCCGTGATGACGTCGCCGCATTCCAGCCCGGCACGCTTCGGCTCGTCGCGCGAAAACGACACGATCGCGGCGCCGTCGACCGTCAGCGACAGGCCGATCGTCCCGCCGCCGGGGATCACCGTCGCCGCCGACGCCGCGCCGCAGAGCAGCAGGAGCGTCAGCAAAAATAAGATGATTTTTTCATGTTTCTTCCTCACTTGCCCTCAAAATATCGCTTCGGTAGCTACTATTTCACGCTTTTGTCGAACTTGCGTCCCAATTTCTCTCCGATTGGATAAACAAAAACTTCCCTCGCCCGAATGACGCGTGTTTGCGCCGACCGGGCAGGGAAGTTTTGCAAAATTTGCTGAAATTTATACTGCAATCGAATCAAAGACGGCTTTTGAAGCACCGGCTGCGTCAGATGCGCATACAGAATTCATAGAGCGGCAGCCACGCCCGCAGGACGCGGCAGACTTCGCCGGACAGCTCCGGCGAGAACAGCAGGTCATCCGGCGCGCGCTCAACGATTGCAATGAAATTTTTCAGAGAAAAATAGGGCGTCAGGCGCTCGTCGGGGCAGGGCTTCGGACGCTTGTAGCGGTCGCCGCCGAGCTTTGCGCCGCTCTCGCGCTCGGCGCGGGTGACCAGACGCAGAAATTCCTCCGGCCGCTCGAGCATCCGGCGGCGCAGCGCGTCCATCTGCGAGGCGCGGGCGCACGCGAGCAGGAAGCCGAAGCGGTAGCCCTCCGGATTGATGTCGAAGCAGAGCAGCGGCGACTCGAGCACCGCGCCGTGGCCGTCCTGCTCGAGATGAAACCAGAGACTGTCCTTATAATAGGTGGACGGATGCATCCGCATGTCGCGATAGATGCGCGAAAGGTGCATCCGCAGCTCCGGGACGTCCGAAAAATGCGCCGCGACCGCCGCCGAAAGCGCCTTCATCGGCTCGTAGAGCGTGCGCTGATACTGCTCCTTGTGCGCCGCGAACCACTCGCGGTTGTTGTTGAATCGAATGCCCCAGAGAAAATCGATCGTCTCGGGGGAAAAGCCTTGAAGCATTGTTTTTCCTTTCTGTTCGGCGGGCAAAAATCCTGTCTGGGGAACCTCTGATTCAATCGCAAGAGTGGTCAGCGAGGGATTTTGTTCCAAATTAAGGTTTGGAAATTGCAGGAATCGCTTTACGTATTTCAAAATTTTCAAACCGATCAGTTGGGGCAAAAGACCCGCTGAGCGCCGCAGCCGATTGATTCAGAGGTTCCCGAGGGCAACACCGCGCAATTGCGTCGGTGCGCTTCGCCGGATCTGCCTGCCGAATTGTGCTGCTCTATAGTATATCCCGGCGTGTCGGAATTTGCAAGCGCGGCGGCGCGAAAATTTTTTGAAAAAACAGGCGCGCGGGGCTTGACAAACGCAGAGGGGCGTGCTATTCTATAATCACAGTTGAGCAAATGTTCAATTGAACAATTTTCAAAATAAGGAGGCTGTCCATGGAGCATCGAAAACCCGCAGAGGAAGAGCTGTTCGACATGGCCGAGCTGTTCAAGGTGTTCGGCGATTCGACGCGCATCCGCATTCTTTATGAGATGTTTGACCGCGAATGCAGCGTTTCCGAGCTGAGCGAGGCGCTGGGCATGAGCCTCTCGGCGATCTCGCATCAGCTCCGGCTGCTGAAGCAGTCGAAGCTGGTCAAATGCCGCCGCGACGGCAGAATGGCGTATTATGACCTCGCCGACGACCATGTGAAAACGATCATCGGCATGGCGCAAGAGCATATTGAGGAGTGATTCTGACATGAAAAAGAGCTACAAGCTGAAGGATCTGGACTGCGCGAACTGCGCGGCGAAAATGGAGCGCGCGATCAACAAGCTGCCGCAGATCGAGGCGGCGACCGTGAGCTTTATGACCCAGCGCATGACGCTGACCTTTGCCGACGGCGCCGACGAGGCGGCGGTGCTGGCGACGGTCAAAAAGACCATCGCGCGCGTCGAGCCGGACTGCGAGGTCCTCGCATGACACGCGGACAAAAGCGGACGCTCGGACGCATCATCGGCGCCCTTGCGTTATTCGCAATCGGCTTTGTACTCGGCGGCGACCGCTGCGGCGGCTGGCTCAAAGCCGGGTTCATGCTGGCGGCGTGGCTGCTGGCCGGATATGACGTCCTCTGGGACGCGATCCGCGGCATTCTGCGCGGTCAGGTTTTCGATGAAAACTTTTTGATGGCGCTGGCGACGGTCTGCGCCATTGCGATGAAGGACTGGGGCGAGGCTGCGGCGGTCATGATCTTTTTCCAGATCGGCGAGCTGTTCGAGCAGATCGCCGTCGAGCGCTCCCGCAAGTCCATTTCCTCGCTGACGGAGCTGCGCCCGGACTTCGCCGTCGTGCTGCGCGACGGCAAGGAAACGCGCGTCGACCCCGAGGAGGTCTCCGAGGGCGACATTCTGGTCGTGCGTCCCGGCGAACGCATTGCCGTCGAC
>VOFG01000659.1_pt1 | contig 68000 bp, 81 predicted proteins | sample 5384171 | NCBI WGS metagenome assembly VOFG01 (sample SAMN12384726, study PRJNA508395) | human gut metagenome | isolation source: healthy gut F | host: Homo sapiens
ATTTTTCTAATCATACTTGTAATTGCAATTTAAAGCCGCAAAGTTCGTTACTTATACATTCAAAACACTGAACCCAAGTTAAAAAAAATACGTTTACGGATTCTGCTTAGTGCTTGCTGTGTGATACCCAAATAAGAAGCTATATCTTTTAATGGTATATAGTTTAATGTAATACCATATTCTTCCATCATCTGTAGATAATACTGTTCAGGAGAATATTTAATCAAGTCGATATTTCTTTTCAAAAGTTTATTCAACAATATAGCATTTAAATCTTCAAATACAGTTTTTACTTTAGGGATAGCGGTATATAGTTCATTTACTTGCTTCTTGTCTATTCGGTAAATAACACTATCTACAATTGTTTGCACATTAAATGCAGACCTAGTTTGTAATGTAAAAGATATGTTTGACATTGAAAATGTACCCTCTTTACAAAACCAGAAAGTTTGTTCTTCCCCGTTATGATTTAAAAGCCAACAACGTAATATTCCATCAAAAACGAAATAACTATACCTCTCTGTTTCTCCTTCCTTAATCAAAAATGTACCTTTACTAACTAATATTCGTTCAAAATATTGGTCGAATAACTTAAACTCCTCCCAATTAAAAATATTAGTACTAAAATTAAATTCTTTAAGTAGTTTTTCTAAAAGCATAATCTAAATATGATTCGTAATATACTTACTCATTTAATATATTCACTATTACTTCCGCCCTATTTAACTTCTCATATTTAGTGAATATATTTTCAGTAGCCATTTTTATATTACTCCTTTCGCCCAGTCTCCGGCCTGCTTGACACTTCCGTTCAACAATCGGCTTTCTCCCCATACGATTTTTGGATAAAGTTTCTTGAGTTGTTTTACACTATTAGTTATTGAGCTTCCTCCGGAAGTAGCAAATGGAATAACGGTTTTACCGGAGAAATCATATTTCTCAAGGAATGTATTGACCGGACGCGGACATAAATTCCACCATATCGGGTAACCAAGGAATATCACGTCGTAATCTTTCAGATTAAGCGCTTCTCCCCCCAATTCTGGACGTGAATTTTCAGTCGTCATTTCAATTGAACTACGGCTACTCTTGTTGTTCCAGTCGAGATCTGCCGAGGTATAGGCTGTAGCGGGAGTTATCTGATAAAGTTTGCCGCCAACCGTTTTTGCAATGGCATCGGCGGCTTTTTCTGTAGTTCCAGTACAAGAGAAATAGGCAACCAGGATTTTCTTATCGGACTGTACATTAGTATCCGCTGTCTGATTCTGCGCTTTTGATGAGCAGCTAAAGCAAAGGAGACTCATAAATATGAATATAATCTGTTTCATTTTATTTTGATTTTAAATATTTCTTATCATTAATTAGTTTAGACATTATCACGATGGAGTAACCCCACAGGCGTTTTCATTCTTCCATTACTTTGATAATTGCCCATATCGTCCATCAAACGATGTATTTCTTCTGTATTAAGCGCTTTGCGCGTCTTTACATATTCCTTAAAATTCCTCGGTAGTCATATTATTTCCTTTCAAAAGATAAAGCAGGATTAGCAAAAATCATCGTTTAGTCTGTTCGAGTTTGTTATACTCGTCATCTGTGACCGGCTCAAGCCACTCATTGGAAGTGTTTTCACCGGAAACTTCGAAAGCCAGATGAGCAAACCAACTGTCGGCAGCAGCTCCGTGCCAGTGTTTCACATTGGCAGGAATATGGATAACCGTACCAGGCAGAATCTCTACCGCCGGTTTACCTTCTTCCTGATACCAGCCTCGACCGGCTACACCGATAAGCATCTGTCCGCCACCTTTCGTTGCACGGTGAATATGCCAGTTATTGCGGCAACGTGGTTCAAAAGTAACGTTAGAGATATTCACCTGCTCGCGCGAAACCGGAGCAAGATAACTGTTACCAATAAAATACTGTGCATAGGCTGTATTGGGTTCGCCAATAGGGAAAATCATCTCACGCTGGAAAGCTGTTTTGGCATCCTCACCAACAATATCTTCAGACCATACTCCTTTTGCCAAATTGAACGCTGCCCACGCTTTCGGCCAACCTGCATAGAAACCTATATGAGTGATAATCTCTGCGATCTCCGTGCGGGTGATGCCGTTCTTCTTCGCCGACTGAAGATGATAAACGAGCGAATTGTCCGTGATTCCCATACTGATAAGGGAGGTAATGGTTACTAAACTGCGGTCACGCAGACCGAGTTTGTCAGTGCGGCTCCAAACTTCTCCAAAGAGAACATCGTCATTAAGTTCCGCAAACTTGGGGGCAAACGTTCCTAACTGGTCGCGTCCTGCCGTCTGTACTATCTTTTCTTGTGCCATAACATTGAGTGTTAAAATACTAAATACTGAAAATAAAAGGAGTTTATTCATAATCATTTCGTTTATTGAATGAAGTTATTAATGCAATTTGCGGGGTTAAGCGGCGTTTGGTCAGAGAGTACGAGAGTCTTAACCATGTGCAGCGTTCCTTGCTTGTACTTTTGAAAATGCTCCGATGCAATATGAGATTTATAAGCCTCCTGACTCGCGTAAGTTTCAAGAATAGTTATCCTGCCAGGATTCTCTTTTTCGCTGACGGCATACATAGTCAGCACTCCCGGTTCAGTACGCAAGGAGACTTCACCCACTTCGGTCGCATATTTCATATATTCTTCAAGATACTCCGGATAAACCTCGATTTTCGATAGCCGCACAATACCGTCAGCCGCCATAGGTAATTTGGCGCACATACCAGGCTGCTGTTTTATATCCTTTTTCCCTGTCATACTGCATGATAACATAACGAATAAAGACAAAACACTTAGAATTGTTTTTATCATCATCTTCTATCTTTTCATTGTTAAACTTCTGATTGCAAATTTACTGCGATAAAACGAATGGAATTGTATATCAATTACGGATTTTTGTACCCAAATCCCCGATTCTGTAATAAAGCCGAATAAAAATCAGATATTAGAAGTAAAGTTATTCATCTGTTTTGAGACCGATAAGCTACTTTTCTCATCAGACTCTTGACAAATGACTTTTTATGTTGTATCTTTGAGAAAAGAAAAAGTATAAACAACATGAAAATAGAAAGAAATAATCATACATAAATCATAAATAACCTGGTATTTTACAATACCACTCCTATACGATATGGGGCAATAGTCGAATGATTATTGCCCCATATCGTTTATAATTCAGCTTAAAATCTCTCGTCTGATTCTAAAACTGTTCTACAATAGTTTATAATAAACTCGAATACCGTTTTACTAAAACTATCAAAAAGTTTATTATAAACAGAATCCGGGTTTATTAAAAGCCACGTTTCCTTTTGTCAAAAATAGAGTAAACAAGATTTCTAGGATTCACCATAAAAGATCTGCTACAACCTTACAAGTAATATAAACATACAATCATTCATTTACTTCTTTATTTACACAATCGTTTTCCTCCCTCACATTCCATCTTTCTTTTTTCCCAATTCGTTAATTAAACCCAAAACTTCAATTACGATTTGCCGTATCTACCATATTTTTACATACATTTGCGTCTGACACATGTGTCAAACACGAGGCCTAATTTAAGATGTTTGGTATATGAATGCATATAAAGTGGGTTTAGATATAGGCTCTACTACCGCCAAGATGGTAGTATTGGACAAAGATGGAACTACAGTCTTGTTTTCCGGATACAAAAGGCATCAGGCAAAAATACAAGAATGTTTACTCGGATTTTCTTTATCAAATAAAGGAACAGTTGGGTGATATTCCTTTATCTTTCCATATTACGGGCTCTGTTGGAATGGGAATTTCAGAGAAATGCTCTCTGCCGTTTGTGCAAGAGGTTGTAGCTGCAACAAACTATGTGCGCCGGGAGCATCCGCACACAGCCACTATGATCGATATTGGAGGAGAAGATGCGAAAGTTGTTTTCTTTCAGGACGGACAGGCTACAGACCTGCGCATGAATGGAAATTGCGCCGGCGGAACCGGGGCTTTCATTGACCAGATGGCTATTCTGCTTGGAGTCTCCATCGACGAATTGAATGAACTAGCACTTCGTTCCAATCAGGTATACTCTATCGCTTCACGCTGCGGAGTATTCTGCAAAACGGACATACAGAATCTGATAGCCAAAAAAATATATCCAAAGAAAATATAGCAGCTTCCATTTTCCATGCAGTAGCCGTACAGACCACTGTCACACTTGCACGCGGTTGCAATATCGTAGCTCCGGTATTACTCTGCGGTGGCCCATTGACTTTTATTCCGGCCCTTCGGAAAGCATTTGCCAACTATCTGAATCTGTCACAAGATACAGATTTCATATTACCGGAAAAAGGAAATCTGATCCCTGCCTGGGGAGCAGCATTGGCAGAGAACAATGAAGAAAGTATTCATCTCTCCAACCTGATACAGGTAATAGAAAACAAACTAAGTGTTACCTCACCTTTCCAGAGTGATCTTTCTCCTATATTCGACAGTGAGGAAGAATATCGGTCATGGAAAAAAGAAAAAGACCAGTATAAAATTCAATATGCCAGTCTGCGTCCCGGATTACAGGAAGCAACTATCGGCATAGACTCCGGCTCTACTACCACCAAAATCGTAGTACTCGACAACAATCATCGTATCCTTTACTCCTATTATCACGACAACAACGGAAACCCTATAAAACAGTAGAGAACGGCTTGCAGAAACTATATGAAGAATGCCGGAGACGAGGAACTACCCTGCGCATAAAAAGGAGGATGTTCTACCGGTTACGGAGAAGATCTGATAAAAGCGGCTTTCCACATGGATGCGGGAATCATTGAAACCATCGCTCATTATGCTGCTGCCAAACATATCAGCAAAGAAGTTTCTTTTATCCTGGATATTGGAGGGCAGGATATGAAAGCCATCTTTGTGAACGACGGAGTAATCAACAGAATCGAAATCAATGAAGCCTGTTCCTCCGGTTGCGGTTCTTTATCAGCACATTTGCGCAATCGCTGGATTACAGTGTGGAGGACTTTGCCAAAGCAGCTTGTTTTTCGCAAGCACCATGTGATCTGGGTACACGTTGCACAGTCTTCATGAACTCCAAAGTAAAACAGGTACTTCGGGAAGGAGCGTCCGTAGCGGATATAGCTGCCGGATTATCTTATTCCGTTGTTAAAAACTGCCTGTATAAGGTTCTGCAATTAAAAGACACGGAGATACTTGGCGACCATATTGTCGTGCAGGGAGGAACCATGCGTAATGATTCCATCGTACGAAGTCTGGAAAAGCTGACCGGGAAACAAACCTTCCGCAGTAACTGTCCTGAATTGATGGGTGCTCTTGGTTGTGCCCTATATGCCAAACAAATCGAAAATGCCCGGGTGACGGAGCTGAACGAGATGCTCCAATGGGCGCAATATACTTCCAAGCAACTTCAATGCCGGGGGTGCGAGAACCAGTGCGCCATTATGCGATATACGTTCAACAGTGAAAACCATTACTTCTCCGGCAACCGGTGTGAGAAGGTGTTTTCCAATAAAGAAAGCCATGCGGACAAAGGCATCAATACGTATGATAAAAAGCTGGAATTATTATTCGACCGGAGCGCAGACATTCCACAACCCCTATTCACCATAGGTATTCCACGTATTCTGAACATGTATGAGGAATACCCTTTCTGGCATACCTTATTTACTGCTTGCGGCATTCAGGTACAGTTGTCGGAACCCTCTACATTCAGCAAATACGAGACTGCTGCCGGCATGGTGATGTCTGATAACATCTGCTTCCCTGCCAAACTTGTGCACAGTCATATCCGTAACCTGACACAGCAAAACGTCAACCGGATATTTATGCCGTTCGTTGTTTTCGAGAAAAGGATAAGCAACAGCAAAACAGCTATAATTGCCCCATCGTTTCCGGTTATTCGGAAGTCATCAAAAGTGTACAGGAAGAGAATATACCGATAGATGCTCCGACTATCACCTCCAAAGATGAAGCGTTGCTGTATAAACAATGCTATGAATATCTGAAATCTTTGGGTATCAGGGATGAGGTATGCAAAAATGCCTTCTCACGCGCATTACAGGAACAATATGCTTTCGAAGAAAAAATTGCTGCCTATAATCAGGAAGTTCTGAACGAGGGACGGGAAAAAAACACAAACTGATTATCTTACTCGCCGGACGCCCTTACCATAGCGATCCACTGATACAGCACAAGGTTTCGGACATGATTGCTGCGATGGGAGTTTATGTGATAACTGATGATATTGTCCGCCAGCAGGAGATTTCATTGAAAAGACTCATTACCTCTCTCCATGGGCATTTACCAACCGTATTCTGAAAGCAACCAAGTGGGCGGCAATGCAAGAGGGTGACATACAATATATGCAGATGACTTCTTTTGGCTGCGGTCCGGATGCTTTCCTTATAGATGAAGTACGTAACTTGCTGAAACGATACGGCAAGAATCTTACTTTGCTCAAGATAGACGATGTTAATAATATCGGCTCCATCAAATTACGAGTCCGCTCGTTGGTGGAAAGCTTGAATTTCAGTTTGAAACATTCTCAAGCGAAAGATCCCGAGCCATTTGTTTCAACTGCTCCTTTCACCAAGAAAGACAAAAAGAAGAAAATCCTCGCTCCATTCTTTACGCCTTTCATTTCACCACTCATTCCATCCATCATGAAAGTGGCCGGATATGAAATGGAAACGTTACCGTTGAGCGACACCGCATCTTGCGACTGGGGATTGAAATATTCCAATAATGAGGTATGTTATCCGGCAACATTGATTGTCGGCGACATAGTAAAAGCCTTTAAAAGCGGACGTTATGATCCTGCCAATACGTGCGTTGCCATCACACAAACCGGTGGACAATGTCGTGCCAGCAACTATATTTCACTGATAAAAAAGGCATTGATTGAGAATGGATACACCAATACACCGGTGGTATCACTTGCCTTCGGCAGTGGTATTGAAAATGAGCAATCCGGTTTTAAAGTAAACTGGCTCAAGGTTTTGCCAATCATACTTGCATCTGTGTTATACAGTGATTGTATCGCTAAATTCTATTATGCAGCCGTCGTTCGTGAGAAAGAACGGGGACAGGCCGCCCGTCTGCGCGATCTTTATCTGGATACAGCACAGCCCATCATCCAGAAAAATAAACCGGAGGACTTGTTGAGTTACTTATATCTCGCTGCCAGAGACTTCAACAAAATCTGTGAACAGAGATCCTGTCACAAAGTAGGTATTGTTGGAGAAATATTCCTGAAGTTCAACCCTTTTGCTCAAAAGGACGTCACCTCATGGCTCATCAACCAGAAGATCGAAGTGATTCCGCCACTGATAAGTGATTTCTTCATGCAGGGATTTGTCAACCTGAAAGTGAGACAGAACCAACACTTGCAGCGAAAACTCACTCCCGACTTTGTTATAGACTGGTTATACAAGAAAGTCCAGAAACAGATTAATAAGGTGAATGAAATCGGCAAAAGTTTCAATTACTTCATACCGTTCGAATCTATCTTTGAAAAGGCAGAAAAAGCTAAACAAGTCATCTCCTTGGGCACCCAGTTTGGAGAGGGTTGGCTGATATCCGGTGAAATACTATCCTTTGCTTCCCAAGGAGTCAATCATGTCATTAGCTTGCAACCTTTCGGATGCATTGCCAATCACATTGTAGAAAAAGGAATAGAAAACGTATAAAATCGCTGTGCCCTCAAATGAATATACTATCTTTAGACTTTGACAGTAGCGTCAGCGATGTGAACATAACAAACAGATTATTACTTTTTATTGACAACATAAACAACTAAAATTATGGCTACAACGGAACATAGCGATTTAGAGCAGCAAATAATAAAAACTGCCCAACAACTTTTTATAGAAAAAGGATTTGTGGAGACCAGCATGAGTGATATTGCTGCAACGGTAGGAATCAACCGGCCCACTTTACATTATTATTTCAGAACCAAAGATAAGATGTTCAAAGCCGTGTTCGGCTCGATAGTCATGTCTTTAATGCCGAAAATACAGGATATAGTAAAACAGGATATCCCATTTATGGAGCGACTAAGCATGATTCTGGATGAGTATATTGAGCTTTTCACAAGTAATCCCTGTCTTCCCAGATTCATTTGCGGAGAAATACAGCGTGATGTAAACCACTTGCTTGCCACTGCAAAAGAACTTCAGTTCGGAGATGCTTTATCCCAAGTGAAAGACAGTATACTGACAGCAATGGAAGACGGTAAACTTAAAAAGGTTCCGATACATATTGTATTTCTGACTGTCTACAGCCTATTGAGCTATCCATTTCTTGCCAAGAACCTGATAGTATCTTTATTCTTGGAAGATGAAGCCGCTTTTGCTGACTTCCTGCAAGAATGGAAACAAAACATCATCAACCAATTGCAGAACTTATTGTGTTATGAGGAATAGTATAGATACTATATAAGGAGGTGTGTCATAATGAATAATAAAACGCAGATTAACGCAAATTATCGCAGAAATAATTTTATAAGTCGTTGATTAATATATCAATATAATTGGAATAATCTGCGATAATTTGCGTTAATCTGCGTTTTGACACACTCCGTTATTACCATTCAAATCACCCCATCTTGCACCTTATTCGACCACAAAATCTTCCGATTTAAAATTACTATAGAAACGTCCTGAAATAGCAGTAAACTTCAATACACAGTAATCAGGGTCCGCCACTCCCTCCGGATAATACATGGTGTCTCCCTCCTGCCAGATCATCTCTTTACTGGCACTATCCGTCAAGACATCCATTGTACCGCGTAGCATGACACCTCTAAAGAATCTCGTATCACAAAAGTAGATACACGCATGGTTGTTCTCCCGGTATTGCGCCACACGCATGGACGACGTATTTGTTGTCAGATAAATCGTTTTTATCCCCTTTCTTTTTCTGGGTTGCAACATTGCTTTGATGGTAGGAAATCCTTCACCGTCTATCGAACCGATAAAAGCTGTTTTCAGCTTATCAATCATGTTGCCTACTGTTTTTTCCGCGTCTCTCATCATTTTACTTTTTATTATTGGTTTATTATCTGATGCGAAAGTAGAGAAATGCCAGGAAAGCAATGCAATAAAAAGAAAGGTAGAAATAGCACTTTTTACGGTTTGTGTGTTTTTACGATACAATAACGGAGTTTCTCCCGTATGCTGCCGGAAGCTACGGATAAAATAAGAAACCGTTGAAAAACAGAGTTCAAATGCAATATCAGCTATAGGAAAGTCCGTATAAACAAGCAGCCTCTTAGCCTCTTCCATTACCTTGTTCTGAATATATTGTTTTGCGCTGAACCCCATGGTCGAGGTTATCATCTCATTCAGATAGTTAGGAGTAATGCAGAGCTTATCCGCATAATATTGAACCGAATGTTGCTCTTTTGCATGTGTAGCAACCAAATTCATGAATTTACTTACATGATTATTGGAAACTTCCCTACTTCTGCCCTCCTCTATCGAAGTCATTTTAAGATAAGCACGATCCAGCAACATCAGGACTTCATAAAGCAATGCCCTCAAAACGTGTACATCGCCCTGTTGATACGAATCAATCTCCATCTTTATATCATGCAAGGTTTCAAGTATGCGTGTATAAAGCTCATCAGACAAATGTAGTAGCGATGAAGAACTTTCTATCTGAAAAAACGAAAGATGCTGTACAAATAAAGAATCTTTAAAGAGGGAAGACAAGAACTCTTCCTCGAAAATCAGCGCATACCCATTGGTGATATGATGAGTATCCCAGTTCCGGATTTCCCCCGGTTTAGAGAAAAGAACGTCACGAGGAATTGCTTCATAGGTTTGGTTATCGACTGAAAACGTTCCCTTACCTTCTGTTATAAAAGTAACATCATAATAATTTAGAGTGTGGACAGCACTTTCAGCCAAGAACTTCTTCACATATTTCAGTTCTACCACATCGACCAAAAGTTCGCTTCCATACTTATTCTTATAAAAAGTATATCGAGGTATTGAGTTTTTCATTTGGAATACAAAAATAATATTCCTTACCAAATAATCCAAAGACTTTTCAAATTCGATTCGATTGAATAAGCCATGAACCATCTGATAAGGAATACATAGAAAAATATGTCCAGGTCATATTTCCTATTTAGAACTTCCAGCCATATATCCCAAACTGGTTACATCGGCACCCAGATAATGAGTAATATACTTCAAAGGTACCCTGTACAGAATATCTGGGATTTCTGCCAATAAAGAGAGGTACCTTTCCCTTACTGTCAGCTTGCGGGCATTCATATTCTCTTCTTCTTTAAAATAGAACTGATATTCCATCAGTTGACGGACCAGATTCGCAAACGAAATTGAAGATGCACACAACTCTTCAATCTCCTCTTCGCTGATGTAATAAGCAGCACATTTCGTCAGTGTCTTGATAGAATACTGACTTGAATTATAGCATAACACAGCATCACCCGCAGAGAAAACCGATTGGTTCTCTCTTCTCCTTCATGAGTGGTATATGTATGCAAAATACCGGAAACAATAATGTACAAGCTCTGCTCTGGCAATGTGGCAGAAGCAATCGTTTCTCCTTTATCCAGATACACCATTTCCATTCGAGCCAACAGCTCTTTCACTTCTCTTTCATCCACCTGATACTCAAAACAGAGTTTCTTCAAATAAGCTTCCATACAAAATAGATTTTAGTTAATATATGTCACTTAAAAACACCTAATTCGACATAGCAGGCATCATTGTGCCTCTCAAATATAATTTCCTTTGGGTATATCGCAAATACCAGATACAAATCAATAATGAAACCACCGTTGAAATGGGTGGAGCAAATCCCATGATAAACAGCGACGAGCTATCCATCTGACTGAACCAGTATGACAATGGTATACGGAACAGGAAAGTAGCTATCAGACTGTGAATCATCGGGAATAACGAGTTCCCTTGTCCGCTGAAATAAGAATTGATGCAGAACACGAAACTGACTACGATACAGTCGATGCTATACCCTCGCAAATAATCTGCCGCCATTGCCACCACAGCAGCATCTTTCGTAAAGAAAGCGGTAAGAGTCTCCGGCAGGAATTGCGAATACACGCAAACCGACACACCGAAAACAAGAGCAATCCCTATTCCGGAAGCAAGACATTTATTCATTCTCTTGATAAGTCCCGCCCCATAATTTTGTGCAGTCATGGTTGCCACAGCCGATGATATAGCCATCGGAGGCAGCATAGCAAACACAATGATTTTCTCAACAACACCCAGGGAAGCAGATGCAATGACTCCCATCTGATTGACAATGACAGTGATTATCAGAAATGAAACATTGATTAAAGCATCTTGCAAAGCAATAGGCGCTCCCAATACCATGATCTTTTTAGACAGATTCCGGTTCAAACGGATATCCTTCCGCGAGAAATCAAAGTGGAATCCATGCCGGTATAAGAACCAAAGCGCTATTCCAAAGCTGACTCCTTGTGCAGTTACAGTAGCGATAGCCGCTCCCGTAGCCCCCAATGAAAATAACCGACCAATATAAAATCGAGCACTATATTTATCACACATGCCAGCCCAACAAAATAAAGTGGTGTTTTAGAATCACCCAATCCACGCAAAATACCACATACAACATTATATCCTACTATAAACAGAATACCCAGAGAGCATACCAAAATATAGTTTTTCGTATCTACCATCGCTTCGACAGGAGTATGCATCAGTTCTGCTATCCGACTATGAAAAAGCACCATGACCAAAGTTAGCACTACGCCGGTTATTGAAAACAACCATACGGAAGCCCCGATAGTAAAAGCTACTTTTCGATTGTCTTTAGCTCCGGTAGCAATAGCAATCAGCACTGTTGTCCCGGTAGTAATACCCAGAATAATACCTGTAATTGTCTGCATCACCTGACTACCAATAGCTACGGCTGCCACACTTGCCGAATCATCATATTGTCCGACAACGAAAAGGTCAGCCCCGCCATAAAGTGCCTGGAGCACATTGGCAATCAGAAAAGGTACTGCAAACTGCAACAATACCGTTCGGTACGCTTCCTTGTGTCAAATCTAACTCTTTCATAGTTTCTTCGATACTTTTCCTCTTTATCTTATTTTGTTACAACATAAAAAAAGTGCCGGACAAGCGAATGATTTGCACCATTCATCTTATCCAGCACTATAATTATTATGATAGCACCCTCCGATGAGGATTTTTATGCCTGTCCCTATTTCAGGGCTGCAAATATGGGCTTTGTTTTCATAATTACCAAATTTTAACCGGTTTTTATTTTCTTATGAAGATGTAACTAGCTATATATCAACTATTATCAGACGAGGTTTGGTCTATAGGATCTCCGTTAGAAAAACGAAAGAAAGCTGCCAACCGATCCGGATTCAGCGTATAACGTGCGCGTTCTTTTAATAAGGGTTCCGCATTCATTACGGCACAAGAATGAGAAACCACGGACATCATCGGCCAGTCCTTTAACGAATTTCCTACAACTAAAAAGTGTGTTCAGAAGCTAAACCCAAAGCCTTACATAACTGAAGCATCCCCTCTTTTTTACTCGCTTCAGGATGAATGACTGTTATCAGCGGAGCTTTATGAAAGACCTGGCAGGGATTTTCTTTCAACCGGGTAAGAATAGATTCTCTCTGTTCTTTATCACGTACCAATATACTATACTTGTAAACCACTCCTTCATAACTATGAATAGTAACTTTTGACGATTCTCCATATACCTCCGGATATACTTTCACCGGCAAACACTTAATCTGCCGCGAATAAGATAATAAACCTCCATCTGCAAACACTCCTCCCCTGAATAAATCGAAAAGAGCCTTTCCCAGCTTTTTTCTTCGCCTGCTCCATCGACAGAGAAGTGGCAAGATATAAGGAAACGGACTGTGCCATATATCGCAAAGCGTTAGCATAACTTTCTGGAACTTTTCCCTGTGAATCAGTCAGTGTTCCATCCACATCGAAGAAAACAGTCGTAATAAGTGGCTTGTCCGGTATTCGCCAGAATGCCCCTTCTCCCATTATTCGATGTAAAGGGTGATTGTTCAGGTTACTAAATGCAATATAACAGTCACAAACCTTCCTCTTGCAAGATAACGGCACAACAGCTCCATCACCTTGATAAAAATTACCTATCTTCACCCGGCTTCGGGGACAAGCATACATATCCCCTTTCCAATCAATAAAACAATTATCCCTTCCTCCTGCGCAAACTTCCCATTGTGCCGGAGCATTCTTCAAGTCATACTCAAAAAAGATTATCCAGTTGACTGAAAAACTGAATATCTTCCTGACTTAATGGTGCCCTTAACCCTTGCATAGCATTAATGAATAAATAAATATCCGGTAAAAGAGCATTCCGTAAATCATTAAGTACAGCCTTTGCAGAGGGATTTCCTACCGCTCCGGCACATACCTGTATTCCCGCATGATGGAGTATATGAATCTGATGCGCAAATTTTCTACCGAAGTCATCTCTGGATGAAAAACTGGCCCAGAGCCTTATCTTACTTATCATAGTGGGAGTCACACGAATCTCATCAAGCCAGTGTTTAGCCGGAAAAGAAAGGTTAGTCTGACAGGAAATTCCGGACACCTGTGGCAATGCCGCCAAATGCATCATTCCTTTCCGATAATAACGATGGATCAATACTTCACCGTAAGGAATAATAAATAACTGCAACGGCTCCCCTTTCCATTGTTCAATAGCTGCTATAAAACGATTCCATGCCTGTTCATCCTGTGTCGTATCTGCCAGATGCGACTTCTTGCCGAAAGGACAATAAGAACAGGTATAGTTGCAGCTATTCAATTTGCCGCGATAATATATATGCCTGAAGGAAAGTAAAGAGCTTTCGTTTTCCATTTCTATTTCGTTCAATAAGAATAAGTTTCCATCAGTTCTCTTATTTCAGGAGTAATGAACAACTGACCAATATAATCGGAGTATGCCATTCCGTCGGAAGTCAGACAAATACGACCGTTATCCGTATTTTCTATCCATTGCCGTTCAGCTAACTGTCGAAACAACGGCACATTATCCGGTGATTCTCCAAAACGACGCTCATATTCGGCCTTATCAAGCCCCATATAATACATCAGATTTTTAATGATGAAACGTTGTCGCCGTTCTTCCTGAGAAAGAATAAATCCATTACGAGCCACTGTAAAATCAGTAGTGCCCATATAATCATCTATCTCTCCGGCAATACAACGCTGGCAAACAGTATACCGGGTGGCATAATGCAAATTACCCAGGTAACTGCGTCCGCCGGAGCCACACGACAGCATCACTTCATCCCCACATGAGATTTCCGCATCAGTAGACGGATGATGAATAAAACGTCGCATCGAAGTTTGTAGAAAACCTCTGTCTTTCAACAAATCACAAGCGGCACAATACATCTGAAAACAGACATCGTCGGATTCCCGCTCCGTGATAGCCGTTCCCGGTCGTACATATAGCGGATAGATAAAGAGTTCGTTAGGCTGAAACAGAAGAGCCTGTTCCAATGAATAAAGAAAGCTGGCCACAGTTTGTCCTCTGATTCCGTAAATCAAATCAATATTAAAAAACGGGAATTGTCTCTTCCGAATAGCCTCCAGCGCCTGATTAATCATGTCTCGCCGGGGACGTCTTTTCAAAGCAGTTAATTCTTCGTCAAGGAAACTCTGTACGCCAATACTCACACGAGCCACTCCTGCTTGCTTCAATAAGTCCAAACGGGCAGGATCGGCATATTCCGGCGATGTTTCTACGGAAGTAAAGGTATGTGAAGGATGCACTCCGAATAAGGCAGCTGTATCCAGTAAGTATTCCAGTTGAGGAACAGTGAGGAGCAACGGTGTGCCTCCTCCAATGGCGAAACTATCAAATGCCAGTCCGGTAGTGAGTGGAGACAACTGTTGCGCCTGCTTGTGAAGAGTTTCCAAATAAGTTGCGATATAATCCGCACGATTTGTTTGCAGAGAAAACAGGTTGCAATATCCACATTTATGACTACAAAAGGAATATGGAAATAAAGCGATGCTTTCTGTCCTTCCACCTGTTTCAGGTAAGGAACCAGCGAAACCGGGGACGGAAAAGAACGATAAGAAGTTTTATGTGGATAACTATACATATAGTCTACATATCGTGGTAGCGGTTGATTCATTTTTTCGTTAAAATAAAGTGTTTGTAAGGGACTGTATAAACCGTTTCGTGGGATATGCAATGATATTCATATCCATCCTCTCCATAGCAAGTGCCATGATCGGAAAGAGCAATCACCAGCGTATTTCCCCGCTTCTGAAAGGCCTGAAATAAACGGGGTAGCTGACTGTCGACATATTGCAGCGCGGCAGCGTGTGATTCCTTATCATCCTTCATTTTGCCTTCCACATAATGACAGTTCGGATAATGAATAGCAGAAAAATTGATATACATAAAAATCCGTTTGTCCTCCGGATAGTTTTCGAGTTTCTTCAATGCAAAATCAATTTGTTTTTCAGTACTATCGGGTGCCGTGCATCCAAAGGTCGGCAGCCAATAACTTTTAGTAAAGTAACCGGGAAACACACGCCCCAGTTCATTACGCTTGCTGAAGAAGTTCACCCCTCCTATACAAATCGTTTCATAGCCTACATTGGCAAGGCTTTGCACAAAAGTTGCTTCCGTAAACGGATAACTTCCCGCAGGCGGAATACGTCCCGTACCAGCTTGCACAGGGAAAAACAACCACTTACGGCTGCGTAGCGAATGAGGTTCCGCCGGAGAAGGCAGAAATCCTGCAAAGATGGCAAAATGAGACGGGTAAGTAAAATTTCCCGGCGCATGTCTTTTTTCCCATTCTCCTCCGTGACTGTTCAGTACCGGTGTTCTTCCCGCCGCTTCTTCCTCCTTGCTGACATCATAACGCAAGGTATCAAAGCAAAGCATCAATATATCATGAGTACCCACCACCTGATTCATATCCAGATCCGGATTTTGGGTCTGTTCGCCAGCCGGCAGTTCATCTATTTGCATGGTTATATCTCTTTTTTATGTTTTTTATCTGTTGAATATAAATAGAATTATGAGCAAACATATCCTGATACACATGATCTCCCTGTCCGTTGACTTCTATTATATAAGGTATATCTGTTCCTCTCTCAATCAGGACATCCACTCCGGCATACTGCAAATCCAAGGATTGGACCGCTTCCTGACACTGAAAATAGATTTGTTGCCGCACTACTTCCGGCAAAGACAACTCGTTCCACCAATGTGCCTTATTGTTCAGATGCAGATTGGTTATGCTTCCTTTACTACATCTCACAACGATATAATCAATTTCAGATTCCCGGCACACTACACGAAGATCATAATTCTCTCCCTGCAACTGCTCTTTAGGAATCCATTCTTCTAAAATAGCTTCTGTTTGCATCACCGCTTCCGCCAACGGGATCATCTCTTTTTCCGAACTCAAACGGTTGATACGTTTGGTGTTATGAATGACTCCATCCACTTGTTGCAAGGTAGTATAGACTACCCATTTATTCCGGTTGGGTTGATAGCGAATAGCCATAACGCCTCCCGCCCCCGAACCGTAACGGGGTTTTAAAAGCATCCTCTCCCGCAACCGGTAAGAAGCTCTCTCAACTCATCAAAAGAACGGGGAGAAGGTAACATCGGAGTCACTTTCAACCCTCTGTCCATCAACACTTGTTTAGTTTCCTTTTTATCAAGAGCACGTAATAAAGCATGGGGAGTATTCAAAAGCACACGTCATCAGATAGCCTCATCTCGCCCAAACGTTGCAGTGTCTCCTTATATGCCTGATTCAACAGCGCATATTTCAGGAAATTCGTTTCATCGCTTACACAAGGTTCCAGTTTGATAACTGCCTGCCGTAATTGCGGCAAGCAGTTAAAAAGTTCCCCGTAAGTCATAAAACGAACTTCCGTCTGCAAGTGTTTGCCTGCTTCAATAAAGTATTCTATACGTTTGGACAGAGAGTTGCTGACAACGATTATCTGCATCTCCTATTCTGTAATCATCGGGTAATACCACAATTCACCATCATATTCATCTGCCTCTTCAGTTTCAGCAATATCTATTTTCATAGGGAGACTCTGCAACTGTTTCTTCATCTCCTTGCTCAAATAATTATAGCGCATATTGATAAACTTCAAATGAGCGATCTTATCCATATTATCCAGCAATAATTGGGCACCTTCATCTTTGAGAGTACCAGCCGAAACATCCATTGTTTCAAGTTGGGGAAGAATATCCGACTCCAGGAACATTTCTACAATCTTGTCCTGTTCTTCAGAGTTGACGATCCCCAGATAAGTCAGCTTCGGGAAACGTTCTTTGGAGAACAACGGACGGAATATCTCAATATCAGCTTCAAATCCATAATCTTCCACACCAACATATAGAATCAGTTTTTCCAGATTGGGGAAATCAGAACCAAGAATATCTTCTACCACTTCGGTAGGCAGGCCACCACTGATAATTTCGAGTGACCGCAACTCCGGCCGTGAAGTCTTTCCCAAACGCAGATTATTGGTTCCTTTGATTTTCAGATCTTTCAATTTAGGCATGGCATCGAGCAGCGGACTAATATCAGCTTGTTCAATCCATGAAATCTCCTGTTCTTCCTGCTCAATATCTCCCCAGAACAAGCCTTCTATTTGTGCGAACTTCTCCTTATTTTCAATCATTCCCTGTAATAAGGCAGAACAGTCGCCACCCTCATAATCCCAACAACCGATTGTTATTTGTTTATATTCAGAGAGATGTTTATCTTTCAATATCTTATCCAGAAGATTCACATTGTTTTCATACTCATCATAACTCAAAGTATATTTCTTGGCTTCCACTTTCATTTCACGTGCAGTTTCTTCAGCAGTTTCTACATACCCTTTTTTGGTCTTTTTCCGCAATCAGTTTGCTGGCTGCTTTTTCAGCTTCTTCAGTCGTTGCGTAGTTTTTCACTTGTGTTTGTCCGTCGGTCCCCAACTTACCATAATTTACAGTAATATCTGTTCCGACTACCTCTATGCTCCAGAATTTCTGCGATTTAAAATCTTGAAAAACGAATACTCTCTTCATAATACAGTTTTTAATGGTTGATATTTGCACACTCAACACAGAACGCGCATGAACAATACCTGCAAAATAACCATTTTATGTAATGTACAAAGAAATCTGTTTACTAAACTTTCAGAGTATTCAAAAATACAACCCAAGATATGCAACAAAGGCTGCCTTTTGGGGCAGCCTTCATTATTCTATTTCTGTAATATATCAGTTTAATCTTCAATAGTACATATACTTACACGGTTCCAATCCGGTTCAGTAAACATATCGCCTACACCCTGACCTTCAGCAGTGATACGAGATGCACTGATTTTATACTTGTTGACCAAGATCGTTTTTACAGCTTCTGCACGTGCTGCGGCAATTCTGGCATTCACTTCAACACTACCTTCCGGAGAAGCGTATCCCTTAATAACCACTTTAGAATCAGCATATTTCTTCAGGTAAGAAGCTACACGTTCCACATTAGGAAGTTGGGAAGCATCAACTGACGATTTACCTTGTCTGAAAGTAATGATAGATTCGGGTACACGGGCAGTTTTCACTACAGTCTCCACCGGAACCACTTTTGTGCGGCATGCTTCAAGTTCTTCCTGCAATCCGTTGATACGTTGGTTTGCATTGCTGATCTCACCATCTTTGTTGTTTACATCTGCACGAAGTGCATTGATTGAAGAGTTCAGTCCGTCAATTTCGGCTTGATTATATACTCTCACTTTGGCAAAATGATGTGTTCCGTTACTTGTCTTAAAGTGATATGTCAATCCGGCTGTCAACTCAAACGCTGCGTTGTTGGCATTGAAACGGCTCTTTGTTTCAGGGTAAGTACCTTGCATATCATACACAATGGCAGGTTTGATTCCTAATGTCCATGCTTTACTTTCACCCAAGTTGAAATTGAAATTCAATCCCAAACGCGTAGACCAGGAGTTCTGATCTCCATCGCCATTCACATAATAATGTAACCAACCCATTCCGGCCACAGCTTCCACTTCAAACAAACGAGGTTCGCCAGTGTAACTTGCAAATAAATTCATCAAATTGACTTTACCCAATACGCTGACATCCGAAGCATCGAAAGCCGTTTTACTGGATGTGGTATTGATATATCCCATTCCTTGGAATCCCAAACCGAAGATAGGAGTTAATTGCTTTGAGACTCCCACTCCAAAAGTGGGACGCATACCTTTAAAGAAAGCACTGTGAGTAAGGGGAGTAACTCCACCGGCATTTACTCCGACAGACCAATTATCTGTAAGTTTGGTACCTTCTACAACTGATTGGGCATTTGCTACTGTAAAGCCACCCAATATAAAAGCTAATAAAATAATAGATTTTCTCATATTCATAAGTTTTAAATGTAATGTTTTATCTGCTAAATCATTAGAAATGTATTGTTTGTTCATGTCTAACTTTCTAGTTTATTTTTTAATTCGTTATTCACTTTAAACAACATATCATATCAAAAATTAGTTTGCAAGCCATGAGCCCTATTAACATCTATTATGCTTTCGAAAAATCTAAAATATGGAAACATCAATGCAAACGCCTCATTCCCTGAAGAGAAAGGGATCCCAACATCGCTAACCATTATGCATCTTGTTTCATTATTCTACACTTTCATTCATCCATCAGGCAGGAAATACATAAGCCGGACTCTACTAAAATACGAAGAATAGAACATAAACGGAAAGCTATCAGGTTGTTAATGCCATATATCGTTCTGATAAAGAGCGAATATTTTTCTTCCTTTTCAATTGGAATCTTGATTTAATTTCTAACTTTGCCGCCAACATCGGTTTCCGAAATGGCATTATCACCAGACGGAATTAAAAGGGAATCCAGTGAAAATCCGGAACTATCCCCGTAGCTGTAAGTTTTATCTCTCTCATAAAAAAAGAGAAATGTTATGGCATTCATTTGCCACTGATTCATGAAACGGATCGGGAAGGCGCCACAACAAAAAAACAAGTCAGCAGACCTGCCGATAAAATTTCCGTTATTCCAGGCTTTCGGGTGAAAGGCAATAGAACGAATCGTCCAGGTCCATTTTATTACAAGTCTCCAGAAATTGTCGTGCATGAATAACTATGTAGGCACTAAATCTATTTTGTTAATTCTTAAAATATAGGTATGATTAGTTCGGAGATATTCATTATCAAAAGAGACGGGAAAAAGAAGCTTTTTCCCTCGACAAAATCAAAAATGCCATATCCAAGGCATGTTTATCAGTAGGTAGTTTTGCTACACAAGATGTGATAACCAATGTGTTAAGCCGTGTCAGTATCAGTGACGGAACAAACGTAGAGGAAATCCAAAACCAGGTGGAAGTCGCCTTGATGGCAGAACATTATTACAGCGTGGCCAAAGCGTATATGCTGTATCGTCAAAAACATTTGGAAGACCGTGAAGTCAGAGACAAACTTAAATTCCTCATGGATTATTGCGATGCTTCCAACCCTGCCAGCGGTAGCAAGTACGATGCCAACGCCAATGTGGAAAACAAGAATATCGCCACGCTGATAGGAGAACTGCCCAAATCCAATTTCATCCGCCTCAACCGCCGCCTGCTGACCGACCGTTTGAGGGATATGTATGGTAAAGAGGCTTCCGACCGTTATTTGGAACTCCTGAATCATCACTTCATCTACAAAAAAAATGATGAAACCAATCTGGCGAACTACTGTGCCAGTATTACCATGTATCCCTGGCTGATAGCAGGAACAACAGCAGTAGGAGGCAATTCTACCGCCCCGACCAATCTGAAATCCTTCTGCGGAGGATTTATCAACATGGTATTTATCGTATCCAGTATGCTAAGCGGCGCATGTGCCACTCCTGAATTCCTGATGTACATGAACTATTTCATTGGTTTGGAATACGGACAGGACTATTATAAACATCCGGATACACTGGCAGACATGTCTCTGAAACAAAGATCGATCGATAAAATCATCACCGACTGCTTCGAGCAAATCGTCTACTCCATCAACCAGCCTACGGGTGCCCGCAATTTCAAGCAGTTTTCTGGAATGTGGCTTATTATGACAAGTATTATTTCAATAGCCTTTTCGAGCACTTTGTTTTCCCCGACGGAAGCAAACCCGACTGGGATTCGCTTAGCTGGTTGCAGAAGCGTTTTATGAAATGGTTTAATAAGGAGCGTACACGCACCGTTCTGACATTCCCTGTAGAGACAATGGCACTCCTGACCAAAGACGGCGATGTACTGGATAAGGAATATGGTGACTTCACCGCTGAAATGTATGCCGAAGGACATTCATTCTTCACCTATATGAGTGACAATGCCGACTCTTTGAGTAGCTGCTGCCGTCTGCGTAATGAAATACAGGACAATGGCTTTAGCTATACATTGGGAGCCGGAGGAGTCTCTACCGGTTCGAAGAGCGTGTTGACCATCAATCTGAACCGTTGTATACAGCATGCTGTAAAATCAGGTATTCTCTACCCTTTCTTCCTGGAAGAAGTAGTAGACTTGGTTCACAAAGTACAGCTTGCCTATAATGAGAACCTGAAATTATTGCAAGCAAAGGGTATGTTACCTTTGTTTGATGCGGGTTATATCAATATGAGCCGCCAATATCTGACTATCGGCGTGAACGGACTGGTGGAAGCAGCCCAATTTATGGGAATCGACATCAACGACAATCCGAAATACGAGGCTTTTGTGCAGGAGATTCTCGGCATGATTGAGAAATACAATAAGAAATATCGTACCAAAGAAGTACTTTTCAACTGCGAAATGATTCCTGCCGAAAATGTGGGTGTGAAACACGCGAAATGGGACAAGGAAGCCGGATTCCAGACTTACCGCGAATGTTACAACAGCTATTTCTATATTGTAGAAGACAAATCGCTGAACATTGTCGATAAATTCCGCCTGCACGGGCATCGTTATATCGAGCATCTGACGGGTGGTTCGGCTTTGCACATGAATCTGGAAGAGCATCTTAGCAAAGAGCAATACCGGCAGTTGCTTCGTGTTGCCGCTACCGAAGGTTGCAACTACTTCACATTCAATATTCCGAATACAGTATGTAACAAATGCCATCATATCGACAAACGGTATTTGCATGAATGTCCCGAATGTCACAGCGAGAATGTGGATTATCTGACCCGCGTCATCGGATATATGAAACGTATCAGCAATTTCTCCCAAGCACGGCAAAAGGAGGCCGATTTAAGATATTATGCTTCGGTACGCTGATTATGATATTGTTTTTCAGGAGATACCGGATGAGGTGACATTAGCCATCAACCTCTCCAACTGCCCCAACCATTGTAAAGGGTGCCACAGTGCATATCTGATGGAAGACGTAGGAGAACCATTGACGGAAGAAAGTCTTTCTACCCTGCTCGGTAAATATGGAAAAGCAATTACCTGTGTCTGTTTCATGGGCGGTGATGCTTCACCCGCAGAAGTGGAACAATTAGCTGCTTTTACACAAGCAGACCATCACTCCGGTAAAAGTCGGATGGTACTCCGGGAAGAGCAAGCTGCCGGAGCACTTTGATGTATCTCATTTCCAATATATAAAGTTAGGACCTTACATCGAGTCTCTGGGAGGATTAAAAGCTGAAACGACCAATCCACGGTTGTACCACATAGAAAATGGAATAATGGAGGATATAACTTATCGTTTTCTCCCCATCATTCCAAAAGATTTCTTAATAAGAGAAACGCTCAAACGGGTATGTTATATTTACCGTTTGAGCGTTCTTTTTTTCTAACTACTTCTTTTCATTCGTATTTATGATTTCAGTACCCGCTTCAATCTGTTTAATCCTTCTATCAACCGCTGTCGCGGACACGCAATATTGATACGGATAAACCCTTCACCAGTCTCTCCATACAGACTGCCTTCGTTCACCCAAAGTTTTTCTTTCTTCAACAAGTCTTTTACTATTTCTGCTGACGTTTGATTCAAGACCGAGCAATCCACCCAAACCAGATATGTACCTTCCAACATCATTACAGGAAATTCCGGAAGATATTCATCAAAATAACCTTTTAAATAGATGTAATTCGCAAACAAATAGATTTTAAGTTCTTCCAGCCATTCTTCGCCCTCATTGTAAGCAGCCATCAACGCCTCCACTCCGAAAGGATTCACATCACAAACTTCATTTATATTAATCGCTTTATCTATTCTCACCCGTACATTTGCATCTGCAGAAATAATATTTGCTATCTGAAGCCCTGCCAGATTAAAAGCCTTGCTAGGCGAAACAAAGGTTACCGAATTCATAAGAAACTCTTCTGATATAGAAGCGAAAGGAGTATATTCATGCCCCAGAAAAACCAATTCACAATGAATTTCATCAGCAATCACAAACACATTATTCCGAATACAAATCTCACCTATCTGCCTTAATTCCTGCTTACTCCATACTCTTCCGACAGGATTATGCGGATTACATAACAACATGAGTTTTACCTTCGGATCGGAAGTTTTCTTCTCCAAATCATCAAAGTCAATCTGATACCCTCTGTTTCTATATACCAAAGGATTGGCAATCATCTCGCATCCGTTATTACGGATAGAGGAGAAAAAACAGTTATATACAGGTGTCTGCACCATTACTTTATCTCCGGGCAGTGTCAACGCTTTAATAACAGCAGATATTGCCGGCACAACACCGGTGGTGTAAATAATCCACTCTTTTTCTATCCGCCAGGCATGTCGTCGAACAAACCAATTTACAACTGCCTCGTAGTATACATCAGGTACACGTACATAACCGAAAATCCCATGTTCCACCCGTTTCTTCAGTGCCTCCACGACAGGGGGAGCCGTACGGAAATCCATATCAGCTACCCACATCGGCAATATATCCGCATCTTCAGCCGAATCCCATTTATAGGAATTCGTACCTCTGCGTGGAATAATTTCATCGAAATTATATTTCATATTTCAATTAAAACAGGTTAGATCGTCCCAAAGTTTCAATTCGCAATTTGCTGGTGATTTAATATTTTCGTCCCAAATGATTGCTCCGAAACTTTCGGCAACAATACTTCCCGTACGAGGATTTTTTACGCTATGAACGGGACTTTTAATCGTTGCCTTCACACTACTGTGTTCAAAAGCAAGGTCAGCATCTTCTGCCATCGTACAATTTTCCATCACCAGATCATGTGCGTAGCAAAGCGGTTGAGTCCCCGAAATCCTGCAATTTACCAAACGTAAGTTTTTAGAATGCCATCCCAGATATTCTCCGTTCAGCTCGGAATCATAGACTGTTACATTTTCCGTATTCCAGAAAGCATCTTTGGAGTTGATAACTGCATTATGGATTTCTACATTCTTGCAATATTGGAACGAATAGTTCCCGTTTTGGGCATAGTTTTGTATCTTAATATTCTCACTGTGTATAAAAAGGTAATCCGCTTTATCAATCTGTACGTTCTTCAGCTCTATATTACGACAATACCAAAACGTTTCCAAAGCATTAGGCAACTGCACGTTTTCGAGTTTTATTCCGTCCATTTCACGGAACATCTTCGGTGCTTCTACCAAGGTATCTGCCATTTGCAGACTTTGAGAGTACCATAGAGCAGCACGGGCTCCCTCTGTAAAGAGACAGTTTTTCACAATGAATCCGTTGTTATGCCAAAAAGGATATTTTCCTTCAAAGCGACAGTTGATTGCTATAATATTACTACATTCTTTCAATGCAGATTCACCGGCGTGAATTGTTACATCTTCCAGTTGAAGGTCGTGGGTCGCGAACAGAGGACGTTCGCCTCCATATTCTTTATTTCTTATTTGTTCCATTAGTTTATTCTTTAATCTGTTATTTCAAAAGTTACATTTACGCCTCCTGAACCAAGGGCGGAGGCCAGTCCTGAAGGATTTGTTATACGTCCTAAACGGGTATAAGTATATGAAGTGGAAAAGGTTTCATAAAATAGGACCACACAAGTGGAACCGTAAAGCATCAAGTCACCTGTCCGAATAGTCCCGGGATTGGACGACGCTGTCGGCAAACCATTCGACAGATAATAATATTTTTCATTACCATGCAGTTCAGACATATCCACTGTCATAGGGAGTAGTCTCTTAAATGCTTTCGCAGTCTCATTATTTTCCAATGTGGCATTGAATGAAACAGGTCCGATTGTTATTTTAAGATTATTGCTCACTGGGGTATCATCGTTATTGTCGTCATTATCATCGGGATTATTGCCATTATTGTTACTGCCATTATCACCGGAACCAGAACCATTACCCGGAATCACTTGTTGACCTGTTCCCTGTATGGGTTCATCTTCGCTACATGATGCGGAACCGATCGATAATGTCAGCATAGTAAGAATTGCTATTATATAGTATCTCATATTTATAGTATTAAAACTTATTTCTTTAGATATTCCTTAAAGAAGGATTCCAGTTTATTAAATGGAATAAGGCTCACACGATCGTAAAGATCTACGTGTCCGGCACCGGGTACTATATACAATTCTTTAGGTTCGGCAGCCAATCGGTAGGCGTCTTCACTAAATTCACGTGAGTGGGCATTTTCACCGGTAATGAAAAGCATAGGGCGGGGTGAAATAGTCTCAATATCTTCGAAAGGATAGAAATTCATAAATTTCACATTGCTTGAAAGTATAGGATGAGTGGTGGTCATAGGAGTTGCTCCGTCGGGGGTAAATTCTCCTCTTTGTGTACGGTAGAACTCATAGAACTCCCGTTCAATCGGACTGGACTTTTCTGTCAGTTGATGTACAGTACCACCTGTATATTTAGTTTCTCCACCTAAAAATTCAGCATAACGCTGTTCTGCCGCTTCAGCCATTATTTGCTTTCTCTGTTCCAATGTCAATGAGTGTTTTAACCCATTACGGCTAGCCGTACCCATATTGTACATACTGATTGTCGCAATGGCTTTAATGCGAGGGTCTATTTTCGCTGCACTGATAGCAAAACTTCCACTGCCGCAAATACCGATTACTCCAATTAGATTCCGGTCAACAAACGGACGGGTACCTAAAAAATCAACTGCGGCACTAAAGTCTTCCGCATAAACTTCCGGCAGAACAGCATTGCGCGGCTCGCCTTCACTCCCACCCCAAAAAGACAGGTCTATGGAGAGTGTTACAAAACCCCGTTCGGCCATTTTCGTTGCGTAAAGATTCGCGCTCTGTTCCTTGACAGCTCCCATTGGATGTCCGACAATGATTGCAGGGTATTTGTCCCCTTCTTTCATATTCTTAGGCAGAAACAAATTTCCGGCTACCTTCATTTTATACTGGTTGGAAAAAGAAACTTTCTCCACACTTACCAAATCACTTTTATAAAAGTTATCTGCATCTGTCTGTGCAGAAGAAAAACTAGTTCCAAGCATCATCATAAATACAGTTGTTAATAATAAAATCCGTTTCATATCTCTTATTTTTAATTATTAAAGAATTGATTGTCTACTTTCTACATTACAAAAAATACGATGAAAGAAAGAGACCGTTTGTAGATGAATTACTGACATAATAACCCCAATTACGGATTATATTTTTTTATTATTCTGTTACAATATTGATATTAACCTGCTTCCGGATATGCGCTACGCGAACCCGCAGATAAACGAATACAATACTCGCAATCAGGAAAAGCAACGAGCCGAAAACAGAATATCGTGTGCCCATTTCCGTAATAAAAGTTCCGCATATACCTGTACCAATCGTTGTTCCTAAATTGGCTGAAGTCAGAAACATTCCATTGGCAAAGTCTGGAGCTTCGGGAGCGGCATCTGTTATCATATATTGCATATTATTACTTGCTATACCCGCCAATACGCCTAAAATAAGGATGACAATTACCATAGCTCCAATCCATTCTCCAACAATGAACAGACAGATATATGAAACCAATAACGCAAAAGGCATGAGGATAATTGAACGCCTGGCGTTTATTGATAGCAGTTTTCCCGCCATCACATTACCCACAATATTTGCCAAACCATATACGAGCAACACTGCACTTATCACATTATATGAGACCTCCGTTACTTTTTTTTCAGGTAATCCGACATATAGCTAAAGAATCCGAACATAGCTCCATTAATCAAGGTAACAGCAATAATTGAATACCACATCGTTGTTTTCTTCAATACGCTAAGCTGTGCACCATAAGATACTTTTTCTTTTACAGGCATGGAAGGGATAAACAGAATCGTAGCAACAAAGACTAATGCGTTTACAACAGTGAAAAACAACATCGCCATGGAGAACGAAACTTCGCTGGCAATAAAACTGGTCACCGGAACGCCCAGCACCATGCCGGCGGACACACCGACAAAGACTTTAGAAACAGCCTTGGGAGCCTGTTCCTTGCTGACAGACGCCGCGGCTACCGTAAAAAGCCATAGAGACATATACCGGATGCAGGAAAGCGGGAAGTATCCGTGCAATCAACAATACTGTGAAATTAGAGGTGAACATGGATATTACATTACTTATTGTAAACAATCCCAATGCCAGCAACATTACTTTCTTCCGGTTAATCCCCGAAAATAATAAAGGTGTCGCAGGGGCTGACGCAGCCACCACCAATGCGAAAACACTTACCGTCCAGCCGGCTTGAGGTACGGAAACATTAAAAGTTGTGGCTATCAAGGGCAGGATCCCCACTACTCCCATTTCGGTGTTTATAATTCCAAATACACCGACCGTAAGGATAAAGACGAGCAAACGCCCGAATTGAGTTTTAATTTATTTTTTTGTTCCATAGTTACTATATGCTATTTATAATTCCAATCCCATTTTATAGGCGTTTTCAAGATGTACTTTATCAATCTGCCGTGCCAGTTTCTCGCATCCGGTACAACCGCCGGCACAATATAATCCCACTTCATTCCAACCTAACGCCTGATTGAGAAGACGAAAATATCGTATGGGCTGTTCGAAGGTCGTATCATTACCATCACCGGCTGTCATCAGCAATACCGAATCTTTTTGAGGATATTTATCATCGACAGAAATGGCATAAAGTCTATCAATGAACGATTTCAGCTTTGCCGTGATTGTCCAAAAGTAAAGAGGAGAAGCCATAACCACTGTATCACATTCCGCAAACAAAGGATATATATCCTGCATGTCGTCGCGAACAGTACACTGATGTGCAAGACGCTGACAAACTCCACATCCCCGGCACCCTTCTATCCGCATACTACCCAGATAAACCTTCGTCACAGAATGTCCGCGCTCTACCAATCCTTTAATGTATGCATCGGTCAGTCGGTCTGTATTGCCGCGTTTTGTGCCTGCACTCATTATTACAAGTATCTTTTTCATATTTCCCTGATGTGTTTTATCGATTAGCGAAGGAAGTGAAGTGTCTGTCGTTTCTTTACTATTCAAACACCGATAAATAGTCGTACCACCTAATAGTACGCCTCCGGTTGTTAGTAACACGCTTTTCAAAAAATGCTTTCTATCCATATTCTCTCTTTTATTAATTTCCTCTGATTCATCAAGTTTTATTTAACATGGCAAAGGTCAGAAGAATATAAAGAAGCCGTTGTAGACGGATTACGGGTATGATAACCCCAATTACAGATTAGTCATTTCCCTACTATGAAAACAGAACATTTATCTGTATCTTTGTTACCGATTCCAAATACCAAAAGCCATGGATAAAGTTATAAAACTAGAGAATGTAAATCAGTATAACGAACTGTACGGGCTGGAAACATTGCATCCTTTGGTTAGTGTCATCGACTTGACCAAAGCAACGAAAACAGTCAACCACATCCAGATGAACTATGGTCTTTATGCTCTTTTCCTAAAAGAGAGCAAGAGCTGTGACATTAAATACGGTCGTCAGTATTATGATTACCAAGAAGGAACCATTGTCTGTTTTGCCCCAGGTCAGACAGCCGGTGTAAGTACCATTGAAGATGAAATCAATCCGGCTGTTTATGGAATCGTTTTCCATCCGGACCTGATTCGCGGCACCTCACTTGGAAAAGATATTAAGAAATATACTTTCTTCTCTTATGCAGTAAACGAGGCTTTACATCTTTCAGATCAGGAAAAAGAAATAGTGATGGATTGCCTGAAGAAAATCAGTATCGAACTTGAGCATGGTATCGATAAACATAGCAAAGCATTAATCGCCATGAATATCGAACTGTTACTGAACTACTGTATGCGTTTTTATGAACGGCAGTTTATCACCCGGAACAGTGCCAATAAAGATGCTCTTACAAAGTTTGAACAACTTCTGGATGAATATTTCCAAGATCAACTTCCCATACAGAACGGTTTACCTTCCGTGAAGTACTTTGCTGATAAAGTCTATCTCTCCCCCAACTACTTTGGTGATATGGTAAAAAAAGAAACAGGAAAAACTCCACAACATATTCAGACCAAAGTAATCGAACTAGCCAAAGAACGTATTGTCGATACGGAAGAAACCGTCAGCCAGATAGCTTATTCGTTAGGATTCCAATACCCGCAACATCTCTGCAGATTATTCAAAAGACGCGTAGGATGCACGCCTAATGAATACAGAAATCAGGCTTTAGCATAAAAAATATAGTCCCTCAAATAAGGGAACTGTAATATAGGTAAAACAATCCGTAATTCATATACAAGTAAATCACAAATTCTGCCGTATCTTTGCAATGTCATAAAGAAATAAGTAAAAAAGATTATTTATAAAAACTGTTTGGTATGTATTTAGAAAATATTTATTCGCCTGAAGATGTAAAGAAGCTGTCGGTAAAAGAGCTAAACGAATTAGGTGGAGAAATCCGTGCAGCGCTCCTGCAAAAAATTAAGTGAACATGGCGGACATTTCGGCCCCAACTTCGGAATGGTAGAAACGACAATTGCCCTGCACTATGTATTCAACTCTCCAAAAGATAAAATCGTATTCGATGTATCGCACCAAAGTTATGTACACAAGATGCTGACTGGCCGTAAAAACGCTTTTCTTCATCCGGAAGAATACGACAACGTATCAGGTTATACCGAACCACAAGAAAGTGAACATGACTTCTTCATCATTGGACATACTTCCACTTCTGTCAGTCTGGCCAGCGGATTGGCAAAGGGACGTGACCTTACAGGCGGCAATGAAAATATCATAGCCGTCATAGGGGATGGTTCTTTAAGCGGAGGTGAAGCTTTCGAAGGATTGGATTATGTAGCAGAGCTTGGTACTAACATGATTATTATTGTCAATGACAATCAGATGTCTATTGCCGAAAATCATGGAGGTCTATACAGGAATCTGAAAGAATTGCGTGACAGTAACGGTCAGTGCGAATGTAACTTCTTCAAGGCTATGGGACTGGATTATATATATGTAAATGACGGTAACGATGTACAGGCGTTGATTGAAGCATTCTCCAAAGTGAAAGATATTCAGCATCCGATAGTAGTACACATCAACACTTTGAAAGGTAAAGGTTATGAACGTGCCGAACAGGATAAAGAGACTTATCACTGGCGCACTCCATTCAATCCGGAAACCGGAGAGGCAAAAGTGAGTTATGAAGAAGAAGATTACAGCGAGGTAACCGCCCAATACCTGCTGAAAAAGATGAAAGAAGATTCTCGTGTGGTGACAATCACTTCGGGTACTCCTGCCGTTCTCGGATTCACTCCGGACCGCCGCAAGGAAGCTGGCAAACAGTTTGTAGATGTCGGTATTGCAGAAGAACACGCAGTAGCTCTTGCTTCGGGTATCGCAGCCAATGGCGGAAAACCTGTTTACGGAGTGTATAGTACATTTATCCAACGTTCATACGATCAACTTTCGCAAGACCTCTGTATCAATAATAACCCGGCTGTTTTGTTGGTATTCTGGGGTACACTGTCCGGTATGAATGATGTAACTCACCTCTGCTTCTTCGATATTCCGCTTATCAGTAATATTCCGAATATGGTTTATCTGGCACCGACTTGCAAAGAGGAATATCTTGCTATGCTAGAATGGAGCATCCGCCAAAATGAACACCCGGTTGCAATCCGTGTGCCGGCAACAGATGTAATTACTTGTGGGGAACCGGTGGAGACTGATTATAGTGTTCTCAATCGCTATAAAGTAACGCATCGTGGATCGAAAGTAGCCATTCTTGCTTTAGGTTCGTTCTATGGATTGGGACAGTCGGTTGCATCACTTCTGAAAGAAAAAGCCAATATTGACGCAACACTCATCAATCCGCGTTACATCACCGGTGTAGACAACGAACTGATGGATGAACTGAAAGCAGATCACGAATTAGTGATTACGTTGGAAGACGGTGTATTGGATGGCGGTTTCGGTGAAAAGATTACCCGTTATTATGGTGCTACAAACATGAAAGTTCTGAACTTTGGAGCTAAAAAAGAATTTGTTGACCGATATGATATACAGGAGTTTCTCCGTGCCAATCATCTGACGGATGAACAGATTGTAGAAGATATCACAGCAGTGATCGGTTAAAATCAAACCCATGCACTATATATTCAGGTAGGTTGATGTATACGGTCTTTAAGGACAGTTGCATCAACCTACTTCCATTTTCATTCAAATCAGTCAACTTATTATTTAAATTCATTATATTCTCTATTCAGTTCAGTAATTCCCCATTCAGTTCAGCAATCCTTTCCGTTCAAATCAATAATCCTTTCCGATAATTCAACGGAGTCTGTCCCGCATTTCTTTTAAAGAACTTACAAAAACCGGCTGCATCACTAAACCCCAGTTTAGCAGCAATCTCGCCAACCGTAAATTTGGTAGAACTCAATAAAGTACGCGCTTCCATTACTAACAATTCATTAATAAGGCTATTGATAGTCTTACCTGTTCCAAGACGTACAATGCGTGCCAGGTACTGTTCACTAATAGCCAGTTTATCCGCATAAAAGTTCACGAAATGTTCTTCCCTGAAATTACGGGTAACGAGTGCATGAAATTCTTGCAGAACGTGATCTTTACGACTGATCTCTTTTTTGATAACGGTCTTTCGGGAAAGAAAATCTGCTATATCCAAAAACAGAGAATTGCACGCTGCCTGTATACGCCGGAAAAGGAAATGATGTTCAATATTCATCAGATGCATCAATACTTCCAGCTCCTTATGGATGATTTGAGCTTCATACTCCGTCAGCTGAATCGTATATTGCTTATTCCGCCTCATGGTTGCCAACAAGATTGCCGTGATTTGTGTCAGATAAGAATCGTCCGTCCGCATAGATTCGGAAAGGGCGAGAGTGATAAATTTAATATCCCGGCTTGAATAAAGATGTTCTGTGAGATAATTTGCTCCGTGAATAAGTAACATATTCGGTTCTATCGCAATAAACTCTCCATTCAGTAGAATTTCCGAACGGCCTTCAAGAACGAATATCATATAAAGCTCCCGATTGAAATAACATTCATTTGCCGGATAACTTCTGTCTTTATATTCACTCCGGAAACAGACTACCTCCTCTTTATAATGAGGAAGTTCAGGATGCTCCTTCAACAACTGTGTATTATCAAATATACGAGATTTTACCATTTACACCTTTATTTTATGACGTAAAAATACGATTTGTTTCGGATATGACAAAAACTGTATGGAATTAGATAATCTATTTCAGAGTAAAAAACAAGACCTTTGCATATCCTTTTCAATACATGAGAAGGGAATCAATAGAAAGAGGTTAAAAAGACATGGAAATGAAAGAGATTTTTAAGAGGTATTTAGTGTTTGTTATCGGACTCTATTTTTTAGCGGCAGGTATCGTGTTGATTATACGCTCGGCATTGGGAACTACTCCCATATCGAGCATCAATTATGTGTTAAGCCTGAATAGTCCTTTATCGTTGGGTACTTGCACATTTATCATCAACATGGTACTTATCCTAGGACAGTTTTGGTTAATCCGAAAGAATAGAACCCGACAGGATATTATTGAAATTCTTCTTCAACTACCGTTCTCTTTTATCTTTTCGGCATTCATTGATTTCAATATGATGCTGACAAGCGAACTGCATCCCGCTAATTATGGTATGTCGATTGCTTTATTACTTACAGGATGCATGGTGCAGTCTATCGGAGTAGTGCTTGAACTGAAACCAAAAGTAGCCATGATGAGCGCAGAAGCATTTGTGAAATATGCATCCCGCCATTATAACAAGGAATTTGGAAAGTTCAAAGTTTATTTTGATATTACTTTGGTTACATTAGCCGTGATTCTCTCGCTGCTGCTGACTCAAGGTATTCAGGGAGTACGAGAAGGATCACTCATTGCCGCTTGTATAACGGGGTATATCGTCAGCTTCCTGAATCAGAAGATAATGACTAGAAAAAACCTCCATAGATTACTACCGGTCTGGAAGTAAGCCCTATATCTATTTAAAATAAACGCCTTATAAAAGGAGTCATATAAAAAGGTCAATATAAGAAAATCACTATAAAAGAAAGTCGCTTCTCTGTTAGAATCTGATTGATTCTTTCAAAGAAGCGACTCTTTATTTTAGATATAATTATACTCGTATTTACTTCTTCTGACTATCTATCTCTTTCAGAAGTTCATCCACAGCCACCTTTAGTTGGGTATCCTCTCCTTTGACTACTGTTTCCGGATTATTGGCAACCTTTACATCCGGTTCCAATTGGGTATTTTCCAAATAACTGCCGTCAGGCAAACGATAACCGACGATAGGAATACCAAAAACCAGTGAAGGATCTTGTAAAGTTTCCCAAGACACACTTGTCATAGTACCCGGAACAGGCATACCGACAAGTTTGCCAATCTTTTGATGTTTATATACCCACGGAGTTCCGTGTGCATTCGAATAGTTAGCTTCACATTGCAACATAATGGAAGGTTTGTTCCAACGACGACTCGGCATATCACAGGCTTCACGTCCGCGTACCACTTGTGTGAAGTACTTCTGACCACTGAACAGTATTTCAATATCTTCATGCAGACGGCCACCACCGTTGAAACGGGTATCAATCACAATGCCTTCGCAGTTGTTATATTTTCCCAGAATGTCCGAGTATACAGTACGGAAGCTGTCATCTCCCATCGACTGAATATGAACATATCCCAAACGTCCTTTCGACCATTTTTCAACATCTGCCGCACGTTGTTTTACCCAACGTTTGTATAACAATCCATTCAGTTGCCCGTTAGTGACCGGCATCACCACTTCTTCCCAACGCTCTTTACTTTGTGGATTGTAGATTGAAATCAATGTTTTCTTCCCTGCTTTATTATTCAGCAAGCAGGTTATGTCATTATCGAGAGTTATCTCTTCTCCATTAATCTTTTCAATGATGCAACCTGCCTTTACTTTGGTACGTGAATGATCGAACGGACCTTTTTCTATTATTTCAGCAATCTGCATTCCTTTTCCCTGATAATTCCAGTCGAACAAGAGTCCGAGATTAGAAGTGACATCTCCTTTTCCTTTGGGAGAATAACGTCCTCCGGTATGTGAAACATTCAGCTCACCCAACCACTCACTCAATAATTCTGCAAAGTCATAATTGTTATCAATATGAGGCAGGAACTTACGATAAGCATTAGTCATAGCATCCCAGTCAACCCCGTGCATATTGACATTGTAAAAACGTTTTTGATGCTGTTTGTACACATGGTCAAACATCGTTTCACGTTCGGCAGCCAAGTCCATTTTCATTTCAGCCTGATAGCTGATGGACTTCAACGCATCCGACTTGGCATCCATCTTTTGCATAATCCGGCTTCCCAACAAAAAAATATCTCCTTTTTTGTCCAGCATCAACGATGCCCAACCGGTATTGAGTTTGTGCAGACGCTTCGTATCTTTTTCACGGAGATTCATTTTCCAAAGGTCATATCCATCTTCGAACGCAGAGAAATAGTAAAGATCTTCCCCGTCTTTTGAAAGTATGGCACTACCCAAGTCGGATGAATTGGGAGTCAGACGTACGATACGGTCTTCAATGCCGTTCAGCTCGACAAGTATCTCTTTTTGGTCTGCCTTATCATCAGCAGACTCATCCTGATTACTGTCTTTGCTGCTATCTACTTTGCTCTTTTTCCTTGTCGGCCTTGCTTTTTATCAGTCTTTCCCTTGTTAGCATTTCCTTTATCTGCTTTTTCCGCCTTAGACTTCTTTCCGTCTTTCGTCTTCTCATCGTCTTTCTCCTTTGCCTTCTTCTGTTCCTTTTCAAATTCCTTGAGTAATTCGAAATCTTCCTTACTCAAACGGTAACGATCATAAGCATCCTGATTGAGAAACACCAACATCACATCTTGCTGCGATCCCCAGGAAGCGTGCGCACGCATACCATAGCGTTCGGTTTGGAAAAGAATAGCATTCCCATCGAGTACCCAACGCGGAGCACCACTGATATATCCACTATTTGTCAGATTAGTAATTGCCCCTCCTGTGCGCTGACAATGCCTACATCCGAATAAGGATCGTGACGGTTGCCTATAAATTCAAGAGTGAACCATTTACCGTCAGGCGACCATTCGTAATCGAATCCTCCTCCGGTGTTATACCATGTAGAACCATCCGTTACCTGACGTACCTTTTTTGTTTTCAAATTGAGTACCATCAAACGATTACGGTCTTCGATAAAAGCCAATTCTTTACCGTCCGGCGAATATTGCGGATAAGCACGTTCTACCGTTTTTGGACGGTAGTAATACTTCCTCTTCAATAAGAGTGGCATTAGGGAAATTCGGGTCTTCCTTACGACTTATTTTAGCGGTATAAAGTTGCCAGTTACCGGTTCGCTCGCTGGCATAAACCAGTGTCCGATTGTCCGGATCAAAAGAAACGGCAGCTTCTTTTGCCGGAGTATTTGTGATTTGCTTGGTGGTAGCATAATCAGTTGAGGTCACGAACACATCACCACGTACAATAAAAGCAATTTGTTTACCGTCCGGAGATACAGAAGCGGAAGTTGCTCCCTGCGAGAATTTAAGTGTAGCAAGCTGCTGCTCATCATCACGGACAAGTTCTACTTTTACTTTTTCCGGACGTGCGCCAGACTTCTGTGTGTATAACTCACCATCATAGGTATAGCATAAGGTGCCTTTATCGCTGACAGACAAAAAACGTACCGGGTGAGTTTTGAAAGTAGTCACAGCTTTCACTTCCTGTGGAGTATTCAAAGAGAAAGTATACACATTGAAAGAACCTCCATCACGCTCACTTAAAAAATAGACAGCATTACCATCAGGTGCATACACAGGATTACGGTCCTCTCCTCCCCGGTTTGTCAGGTTCGTATGTTTTCCCGTTTGGGTATTATATAACCAAATATCTCTCGTAATGGAAGAAGTATGATGCTTTCTCCATTCATCCTCAAACCCTTTACGATCCTGATAAAGAAAGTTCTTCCCTGTTTTATCAAAACAGACCAGTTCTGCAGGAGTGCCCAGCACTTGCTCGGTACGTCCGCCGGCAACAGGAACTTTATATAATTCCGTCATTGCTCCTGTAGGAAACAGGGCACTGCTTGCCGGATCCTGTATAGAGGCAGAGAAAAAGACATACTTTCCATCCGGAGTAAAAGCCGACGGTATTTCTGATGCAGAATGATAGGTCAATCGCCGGGCGGCACCTCCGTCAGCAGGCATGATGAATATGTCAAAATTTCCATTCCGGTCACTGGCAAACGCAATTTGCTTGCCATCGGGCGACCAAACCGGATTGGCTTCATAAGAGGTTTGTGTGGTGAGTTGAACAGCTGTTCCTCCTTGTGCAGGGACTTTATAAATGTCACCCTTGTAACAAAAAACAATTTCTGATCCATCCGGTGAAATACGTGCATCACGCATCCACAAAGGAGTAATTGCATAGCTGGATAATGCTGATAGTACCAGCGCTAAAGAAGTTATTAGTTTCTTCATATCAAATTATTATAAATTTATTCCGATAAATCGGTTTGAATTAGTTTTCCCGTGTAATTATAAAATGTGCTGTCACCAAAGTCTTTGTAAAAGAAGGCATATTTATCCACTCCCGTACAATGACAAACGCCAATCTGTCGGGGAAGATATTCCTGTAAATAATCTGCAATGACCTGATATTTTTGTTTTTCCGCATTATGGATATGAAAACCTCCCAGAAGTAACTTACAAGGAGATTCGGGAAAGGCAGCCTGAACCGTACGCAAAATATTGGTTATTCCCCGATGAGAACAGGCACTTAATACAGAAAATCCTTCCGGTTCCACCAATACCACCGCCAATTCATCCTGAAAAGTATCCGGTATTTTGCATCCATCTTCTTGCTGAACCCAAAAACGTTCAAAATGGGTATCTTCCTGATTTATAATATCAATAGAGGGAAAAAGGAAAACTCCGGGAAGCAGTTCGGTCTGCTCTGTAATAAAGCGGAAACGGGAACGATCGAGGTTTTTGTGTATGCATCATCCCGTTCTCACGTTCATCCTTGAATTTAGGAGAAAAAACCTCACGCTTACAGACAACGGTTGCCTGCGTATTCAATTCCAAAAAATAACGTAGTCCGCCCGTATGATCGCTATGACCATGAGATAATATCAAATAATCGACTTTTTGCAAGTCAATATGCAACAAGCGGGCATTACGGATAAACAAGTCGGATGCTCCCGTATCGAAAAGTAATCTATGTTCCGGAGTCTCAATATATAGAGAAAGACCATGTTCTGCCTGCAATTTACGTCCATAGACACAATTCTCCACAAGAGTCGTTATTTTATAGCCCATGATACTTAGTTAGTTATCAAACGAATTATACAAAATAAAAAGTTCTGCCACAAAATTATAATAATTCTGTGGCAGAACAAGCAATCCAGTCAATTAAGTAATCGTAAAAAGGGGAAAAAAGGTGAGGGTAGTGAGGAGGAATTGCAACCTTTTATTTTTATATTTTATTTTTTCCTATCTATATTTTCTCTAAAAAAACACGAATGTTAGAAATCCTCCCTCACTACCCTCACCTTTTCCCCTCTTCTTATAAAAAAAGACGGCGGAAAATCTGGAAAACATAACCGTCTTTTCCAGATTTCCCGTCAGGTTTTAAAAGTTAAGTTCAAAACTATATCTCAAATATTCGAACAAATCCATTTATCATATTCTTTATGAATATCTTTAATATGGAAAACAAACAGTTACACCATCTTTCCCATATTATATGCTTCCTGCATGTAGGGAGTATCTTTAATCTCTCCTACTTTCCATGCACCGATTCCATAGACCGTCCCTTTTTCCAGTGGTCCTTCCAAGCAATCGAGGAAGCCACGGAAGCCGTCGATAGTACGCTCCATCATTGCTTTATCGTTTTCTGCTGCCGCAATAATGAAATAAAATTCCTTATTAGTTATTTCCGTATAACGTGCGCAACAACGGTCAATCATAATCTTCATCTGCCCGGACATGGTGTAAAAATAGACCGGGGTTGCCATTACAATCACATCGGCAGCAATCATCTTCTCCACGATTTCCGCTGCATCATCCTTCTGCGGACAAGGTTTACCGTACATACTGCAAACACTACATCCCGTACAAGGATGAACCGTTTTGTCTTTCAGAAAAATCTTCTCTACTTCATTGCCCGCCTCGATAGCACCTTTCATAAATTCATCACAAAGCAAATCCGAATTACCACCTTTACGTGGACTGGACGAAATTATCAAAACTTTTTTAGCCATAACTTTCTTTTATTACTTTCATCTTTCAGAATTAATCAGTCTTTTTCACTCTGCAAAAATAGACAATTTATAACATAGCGAATGTATATAAATTACAGAGAAATATACCCAGATTACAGATTCAAACATAACAAAAGATTTTTTCTACCAATATTTAATTTATATCTTTGTCCACAATACGAACAACATGATACAATGAAAAAAATACAACTGACCGACACACATAAAGAAAAGCTGTTTCAAATCCCCCTTTTCCGGAATTTGCCCTTAAACATTAAAGAATCCCTATTGGAGAAACTAGATTTCGTAGTCTATATAGCAAACAAGAAAGAGATAGTTGTTACGCAGGGAACGCCTTGCAACAAACTGTATGTGTTGTTGGAAGGGAAATTGCGCACGGATATTATCGACGGACTGGGAAATGAAGTGATGATTGAATATATCATTGCGCCACGCACTTTTGCCACTCCACATCTTTTTAGCTCGGACAACACATTGCCGGCTACTTTCACTGCCCTTGAGGACAGTGTGATACTTATGGCAACAAAGGATTCTACCTTTAAAGTTATCAGCCAGGACCCGCAAGTATTGCACAATTTTCTCTGCATTGCAGGCAATTGCAATATCTGTACCGTATCACGTCTGAAACCACTCTCCCGCAAGACTGTCCGGGAAAGATTTATCGTTTATCTGTTCGAGCACAAGAAGAAAGATTCCCTGATAGTGGAGATTACACATACGCAATCCCAACTTGCCGAATACCTGAATGTATCACGTCCCGCCTTATCGAAAGAAATTAATAAGATTATCAAGGAAGGGCTTATCACTATGGAAGGGAAACGGGTGGAAATTTTGAATAAGGCCGCTTTAGAGAAATTCATATAATAAAGAAACAGGGGCAGGGTTGAAACTAAGGAATAATTTGGCTCTTATATCGAAAACAAGTTAAATATATAAATGAGCCGAAGAGAAATAAAACTGTTTTTGCTATATTTACAATCAGAAAGAAAAGCAAAAAAAATATGACAGATGAACAATTAGGGCAAATGAAGCTTATCTTCAATTACAACGATGTATTCTACAGCTTCTTCTATGATGACCTCAGCGGCTGCGTACATCGCTCCCGCGAATATGCCATCAATTACGTCTATTCGGGCGAGATGATTCTCGACAATGGCAATGAGCAAATTCATGTCGGAAAAGGCGAATGCGTCTTCATACCGCGCGACCATCACATTACGATGTACAAGAAGACGAAAGATGGTGAACGCTACTGCGGTATCTTCCTGATGTTCACACGTCTTTTCTTACGTGAAATGTACGGTAAGTTGGAACAACGTAAAGTACCGACCAATACCGCGAAACTCAATTCCGGAGTGATAAAACTTCCGAAAACGGCCGAACTCGCCAGTCTGTTCGCTTCGATGACGCCCTACTTCGATCCGAAGGTGAAACCTGCGGATGACCTGATGCAACTGAAATTGCAGGAAGGTCTGCTCGCATTATTACATATCGACAAAAAGTTCGCGCCGACGCTTTTCGACTTCAATGAACCGTGGAAAATAGATATTCTGGAATTTATGAACGAGAACTACATGTACGAGCTCACGATGGAAGAGATGGCACACTACACGGGACGCAGCCTTGCCACATTCAAACGGGATTTCAAGAAAATCAGCGACCTCACTCCCGAAAAATGGCTTATCCGTAAACGACTCGAAGTAGCTTACGCCCTGATGAAAGAGGGCGGCAAAAAGGTCGTGGATGTTTATGCCGAAGTCGGTTTCAAGAACCCGTCTCACTTCTCAACCGCCTTCAAAAAACAGTACGGTATGCCGCCGACCGCCACATTCGTGTAAATCGGAGCAAAATATATTGAGTTTTTTAATTAAATTATTTAAGCCTCACTGCGACATCGCAGTGAGGCTTAAATATCAACTTACAGCTTGTTCCTTACAGTAACCTTACGGTAAGGGCAGCCCTGATAATTTACCGGAAAATATAGAGCATACAATCTTCATAGCAATGTGTATGCTGATGCCATATTGTCCACCGCCAAACTTGATTATCATAAATTCAGAACTACTTTTCCAGCCATTTGCATGGAGCTTTTAAGAAAATAGATAGTTGAGCTTTTGAGTAACTCCTTTTGAGCCCGACAATAATGTGCCGCTTATTTTATAGCCGTACCTTTGCAATATGAAATAGAACAATAACCATTTAAATAATAGAATGATGAGAACAGCGAATTTTAAATCCGCAGCTATCGCAGCCTTGTTAAGTATGGGGTTGCTTACCGGCTGCACGAACGGTATTACAAATCAAAAAACAAGTAATCATATGGACACATTGAATCTTACACAGGAATGGGACAAAAAGTTCCCACAGAGCAACAAGGTTAATCATCGTAAAGTAACCTTCAAAAACCGCTATGGCATCACACTTGCCGCCGACTTGTACGAACCCAAGAATATCGAAAGTAAAGTCCCTGCCATTGCCGTTAGCGGCCCTTTCGGGGCTGTGAAGGAACAATCATCGGGACTTTATGCGCAGACAATGGCCGAACGCGGATTCCTCACCCTTGCGTTCGACCCCTCTTATACGGGCGAGAGCGGTGGCGAACCCCGTAATGTGGCATCGCCCGACATCAACACCGAAGATTTTAGCGCGGCAGTGGATTTCCTGATTGCACACCCCAATGTAGATGCCAAACGCATCGGTATCATCGGCATCTGCGGATTCGGTGGTATGGGACTGAATGCCGCGGCAATGGACACGCGCATCAAAGCAACAGTAGCTTCTACAATGTACGATATGAGCCGCGTGAATGCCAACGGCTATTTCGATGCCGAGGACAGTGCCGAAGTACGCCGCAACAAACGCGAGGCGATGAATGCTATCCGGACCCGTGATGCACAGAACGGCACGGCCACTCCCGGTACGCCCGGTCTGCCCACTAGCATCAAGGGCGACGAGCCGCAATTCGTCAAAGACTACTTCGATTATTACAAGACTGAACGTGCTTTTCACGCCCGTGCCATCAATTCTAATGGTGCATGGAACCCCACGATGGCTCTTTCGTTCATCAATATGCCATTGTTAACCTATATCCACGAGATTGATAATGCTGTATTGCTCATTCACGGCGAAAATGCCCATTCGCGTTATTTCAGCGAGGATGCCTTCAAACGCCTCAAGGGCAACAACAAGGAGTTACTAATCGTTCCCGGAGCCAACCACACCGACCTTTACGACCGGAAGATTCCGTTTGACAAACTGGAAGCATTTTTCAAGTCAAACCTCAAATAAAATAAAAACATGAGTATATCAACTAAAAATAAGCATAACCACTTGTTGATGTTCATCCTCACACTCGGAGTATTCGGAATATTGAATACTGAAATGGGAGTAGTGGGCATCATCCCTATCATTGCCGAAACCTTCGGTGTTACGGTGCCGGATGCGGGTTGGACGGTCAGCCTCTTTGCGCTGATCATTGCCTTCTCTGCTCCCCGTCGTACCGTTACTTTTTTTCACGGGTAAACCGTAAAACGGTCATGGTGCTCGCCTTGTCCGTGTTCGTGATTTTCAACCTCGTTTCGGTCTTCACGACGAACTTTACCGTACTGTTGATAACCCGTGCGATTCCGGCATTCTTTCATCCGCTCTATGTATCCATCGCTTTCTCAACCGCAGCCTCTTCCGTTAGTCGGGAGGATGCTCCGAAAGCCGTTTCCAAAATCTTTGCCGGAGTATCGGCAGGAATGGTGCTCGGAGTGCCCGTGACGAGCTACATCGCCAGTGAATTTTCATTCTCTGCAGCAATGGTATTTTTTACCGTTGTCAATGCATTTGTACTGCTCGCCACTATTTTCCTCATACCGTCCATGCCCGTTAAGGAACGGTTATCGTATGGCACACAACTCAGCGTTTTGAAAAAACCCGTATTGTGGAACTCCTTCCTTGCGGCATTACTGATGAATGCAGCCATGTTCGGATTTTACAGCTACTTGTCCGATTACCTGATAACGGTTACAGATGTCTCCTTCAAGGTAATCAGCCTTCTGCTGTTTGTTTACGGCATGGCAAATATCGTCGGAAATATCGCAGCCGGAAAATTGTTGGCACAACGTCCTTTCGCCACGTTGAAATACGTACCTGCCATCATGGCGATACTTTATCTCGTACTTTACGGACTAGGGAAACTGACCGTACCAACGTCAATCGTCATTCTGATATTGGGAATATTCGCAGGTATTGCAAATAACGGGAATCAATTCATGGTATCTACGTCGGCAACCGAAGCACCCGATTTTGCCAACGGATTGTTCCTGACCGCCGCAAATCTCGGAACAACGTTGGGAACGGCAATATGTGGCATGTTCATAACCGTATGGGGAACACAATCATCTCCGTTGGGAGCTGTGGCATTCCTGCTTGTTGGAGTGGCAAGCATTATTATCAGGAATAGCTTAATGAGCCGCAATAAACACATAATGGCAGTGACAATATGAAGAAAACAGAACAACCAATAATCACTTTCCCGAATGGACAAACTGTTTGTCCGTTGGGACAAGGCACATGGAAAATGGGACAATCCGCCGCACGGCGGCATGAAGAAATACGGGCATTACAACATGGCATCGAGCTGGGAATGAACCTTGTCGATACTGCCGAGATGTACGACAACGAGGAACTGGTAGGCGAAGCTGTCCGCGACTGTAGAGAGAAAGTGTTTCTCGTGAGCAAAGTTTTACCGAGTAATGCAAGCTATCGTGGAACGAAACTCGCCTGTGAACGAAGTTTGCTGAAGCTCGGAACGGAGTATATCGACCTCTACCTGTTGCACTGGAAAGGACGCCATCCTTATGAAGAAACCGTTCGGGCGATGACCGAATTGCAACAAGAGGGAAAAATCCGTTTATGGGGTGTCAGTAATATGGACACAGCCGACATGGAACGTATTGTTTCACTGTCCGGTGGAAGCGGCTGCGCCACCGATCAGGTACTCTACAACCTCGGCGACCGGGGCATAGAGTTCGACCTCATGCCGTGGTGCGCTGCCCGTAGAATGCCGCTTATGGCTTATTCGCCCATCGGAGAAGGACGACTTCTGCACCACCATACATTGGTGGAAATCGCCCGGCGACACGATGTATCGCCTGCACAAATCGCATTGTCGTGGACGATGCGTCAGCCCGGTATCATTGCCATACCCAAAGCCGGTAATGTAACCCATGTGGAAGATAATTTCCGAAGCCTTTCCATTCATCTGACAGAGGAAGATTTGCATGATTTGGATACCGCGTTTCCCGCACCGGCACGGAAAATACCATTGGCAGGTTGGTAATAACATGAAATGCTATAAATTATGAACTATAATAAGAAAATGAATAAAGTCATAGATAGTATGCTGGCACATCGTTCCATCCGTTCATACACCGACAGAACGGTAAGTGATGAAGATTTAAACTCCATCATCCGTGCCGTACAAGCCGCACCGAACTGGGTAAACCTGCAACTCGTTTCCATAATTGCAGTAAAGAATACCGACCATAGAAGACGTTTAGCCGAATTATGCGGAAATCAGGTACACATTGCCGAAGCTCCCGTATTCCTCGTGTTCTGTACTGATTACCATAGGGTGGCTCTTGCCTGCCATAAGAAAGAGCAAACGCTCGATGAAGTAATGCAGGACATTGACACATTGCTCGTGGGAGCTCATGAAGTCGGTATCGCTCTCGAAGCGGCTGTCGTGGCTGCCGAATCATTGGGATTGGGAACAGTCCCTATTGGAGATGTACGTAAAAATGCGCTGGAAATTGTCCATGAATTGCAACTTCCGGAATATGTCTTTCCTATGTTGGGATTATGTATCGGCTACCCCGCAGAAGAACCGGGATTAAAGCCTCGTTTTCCACAACAGGCTGTCTTTTTCGAAGAGACATATAAGACTGATTTAAAAGATAAACTCGCTGAATATGACGTTATCTACGCCCATTATCTTAAAGAACGTCCATGGAATAATCGTGTAGGCAACTGGACAGACCTGGCAGCTGATTTCTACCGACATCCGTTTCATTACAAAGGAGTTGCGGATGCCTTAAGTCAACAGGGATTTACCTCGGCTAAAAGCAGATATTCGGTATAGAGATCAAAGTCCTAAAATCCCGGTCAACATAAGTCAACCGGGATTCTCATCATTCTGTTTATTTCTCTACCATTTAGTGAAAAATACTTTCGGATTGATATTCAACGATACCCATCCCCAATCCTGCCAGCTTTTATGATTGCCGGTTTTCACAGCGTCCATCGTCTTCGTACCACGCATAAAAGAATATCCGGCAGAGAGTTTCACATCTTTCATGATCGACCAGTTTATCTGATAATCGACTTCCGAACCTAAATATTTCTTCAAGTCCTGAACCTTTACAGCTGTACTAAAATAATGGTAATTAAGTTCCATATCTACCTTGCCAGATAGACGGAAACGACCTCCGATACGAGCATCCATCAATCCCGGTGCATAACCGTTTGCAAAGGTAGAAGCATAAAAATAATCCATTGCTCCATAGAATTTATGATGAGTTCCATAAAGAGGATCGAAAGCTTTGTACTTACCGCCATTTCCCTTATCACCACTTAGATAATCAAAACTAGCCACAGCTCCCCATGTCTGATTAAACGTATAAGCAGCTTGTATGCTACCCATCAAAGCTGAAACTTTCTCCGCAGCTTTATTCTTACCCATCTGATAGTAGAAAGCACCATCCAGATTCCAGTTACTGTTCTTATAAGTGAGGTAGGTACCCATTGTTTGTAAATAGCGGGTATGAGAATCATCCGTGGCTTTATCACCCGTTTCCAATCCCAGATTCATAAACAACAAAGAAGCTCCGAACGGAACATTATCCGCTTTATAATGATACCAGACGGTTTGCATATTCTTATAAGGCTGTCCGGTAGAAGAATCATAGTAAGTGCCTCCGCTTGTTCTATTGTCATTATTCTGATTAAAAGCAAGAATCAAATGCACTTCATTATTTTTGTTGGCATATCCTAGCTTCAACGCATCGTGGTAACGACCCGCTACATTCCAATCCAGTCCTCCCAAAATACGTTCATCATCATAAATCAACGACTGACGTCCCAGTTGGGCAAAGAATCCTTCGCCAAAGTTCATCTTTGCCCAAGCCTCATTCAGCATAAAACGCCCGTTCTTTTCAATCTGCGGATCCTGTCCCCAAACACCTACATGCTGTGCCGACATCTTCAGTTCCAGATCCGAACGTTTATAATCCATCGATAACCGCGCACGGTTATTGATGAAAGATGTAGGAGCTACCCCTTCATCCCGTGGAGTCAGTGCACCATTCCGATACTCCGCACGAGGTCTGATTTGCATAGACATCGTAAATTCATTCTCTTTCTCCGTGTTTTGTGTATATGCCATGCTTGGCAATAGCATAAGCAAGAATGACCAATAAGGTGTTTTCATTGATATTGAAGTTTAAGTGATTCGATATTTCAATTTAAATTATAAGTATGCACACTGACTCCTTGCGCGGCCGGAAGGTAATTGCTTCCATACCAGCACATTTGCAACAGGACAAATGATACTAACAGAATAATCAACGCAGGACGTGCCTTCAATGGCTTGCCCAATCTGAAATGGATATACACCAGATAAGCGAACCAGGTAGCTGCCGCCCAGGTCTCTTTCGGGTCCCAAGCCCAGTAATGTCCCCAGGCTTCTTTTGCCCAGATAGCTCCGGTAAGCATACCTAATGTCATAAATGCCAAACCTACATAAGTGAGGTTATCGCACAAATCCATTTCTTTCCGTTCAATCTTTTTCTTCTTGAACCAAAGCAGATAGACAGCCATCACCGTCGCCGCTCCCAACATAGCGTAAGCAAACATATACACAATGACATGAGGAGCAAACCACGGACTTTGCAAAGCGGGCATCAACGTCTTATTATGAATCTCCGGTTTGAAGATATTGATACAAATAAAGACCAATGAAAGGATGCAACTGAAACTTAAAATCCATTTATACTTCCAGCGTGCATAGGTTATCAATCCCGCCAACGGAAGGAAGAAAGAATACCACAGCCGTGTCTCTCCCATAGTTCGCATCGGAGGACGTTCCAATGAAATCCACATTCCGATAATGAAGCTGAAAAAAATAGCCAACCCTAAGAAAGTAAATCCATAAGCCCATCCCGGTTTTGTTCCTTTCCAGGCAGCAAAAGCTCCCAAAGCCCAACAAACCAGTGCGGCTATTGCAAATAGTATAAAATATTCCCAACTCATGCTTTGTCCTCCTCTTTCCTCTTTTGTGCGCTGACAAACAGACAGATGGCTCCTGCCATCATCATTATTATTCCTGTGTAAACAACCGGCAACCACGGATCGCGAACCAACTCGAAGACACTGATATCGCTCCATCGTCCCTTTGTTTCATCGTAACTAAGTTGATAAATTTTCCAACCTTCTATCTCCATCGGGCGGTTCACTTCAATGGTTCCTCCCGTGATCGTTCCTTCTTGTGTGTAAATCTTCACTTCCGATGCAAATCGCTGCGGTTCCCGTTCCGGCATTACAATACTGGTTAAAGAATCCAGCCGGATTGCCTTATAGGGAAAAAAGAAAACTACCGCAACTTACCCATCCCTCTTTGGTTGTTTGATTCTTCTGATTGACTGCTTTCAGATAGACAGCATAAGTCGCTCCCATCGAATGAAATTCAGTAAACTTCAAAGTATCTTCGGTAGCCACAGAAGCAGCCATCGGAATAGATTGCTCAATAGTTAGCTGCCAGTCCTGCAAGCTGCCATTTGTCACTCCCTCTTCCAACAATACATGTACAGGAGATTTTTCGGGAAGCGTACGGCCGGTTTCATTATCAATCAACATCAGTTTCGGAGGATATTCGTCGATAGTGAAATCCTTCAGTTCGATAGCCAGCGGAAGTTCAATCAGTTGACCTTTATCATCCGTAGCCCGCCATTCGGCACTTCCCATCCGGGTTGTCATTTTCAACCTTTGCATATCGGCATTTCCCAAAGTGGCTGTTATCAGTGCAATAAACAATCCGATATGATTCAGTAGGAAAGAAATCCTGCTGATCTTCAAAGAGAAACCGGTGCGAAGGATTGTCAGCCCCAAGGCGGTGACCATCCAAAAGTAGAGCAGGACAAAAGGCCAGGAAGAAATCATCTGCGAAAATCCCAGCAGATCAGCCGGAGCATGACCGGAAGGAGCCTGCCGGATCAGTCCCATCACTACCGTCATGCCGACCACCCACAATAGAGACGAGACAGCAGCGGAATAATGACTCAACCATCCGAATAAATAGACACGTTTGCGAAGAAGGTGCATGGCTACCAAAGCAATGATATAAACCACTAACACAATCACATTGACCGGACAGGCAAACAGGTCCCAATGTATGGCTCCCACTGTCATTTGCAGCAATAGCCCTATCACCAGTAATCCTGCGCCAATCACCAGCCCTTCTTTATAACTCAATGGTTTGCTCCACATATATAAATTCTCTTATTTCTGTGCCAGACGGCCGTTTTCTTTCGCTTTCTCCAACCATGCCGGAACAGTTGTTTTCAGGAATTTCTCCTTAGCCGCTCTTTCAGCATCCATATCCAAGCCGATATATTCCTGTGCTTTTGCCTTTGTTGAAATGTCCGGCATCGGAACATCTCCCGTATATCCATTCTTTGCCAATACTTTAGATACAGCCAGACGGGCTTGCATGGCACGATCAATCCATGAGAAAGAATTCTCTGAATTTCCTGCGGTGCATGGAATGAACCTCCGTGTGAAGCTACTCCGAAGTCCCAACGCCATTGTGCCTGACGAATCAGTGCGAGCACATCTTTCATCTGTGTTTCTGTAGCACCCTTGTCCCAGGCAAATTTAGCTTCGATATGTGCTTTTGCCAATTCCTGTTCCAGACGGTTACGGATTTCATTCGCTTTACGTTGGCGTTCGTACACATTATTACGTAAAGTCTCTTCACTTTCGCGGTGACAAACCTGACAGGTGCGGTCAATCATAGCCAACGGGCTTTGGATATGGTGATCGCTGAATTTCACACCACCTTCACTCTTATACGGCATGTGGCAATCGGCACAAGAGACACCTCTCTGTCCGTGGATACCCATCTGACAAATCTCATAGTCAGGATGCTGTGCTTTCAGAATCGGAGTACGGCTCAATTTATGAATATAATCATAAAAACCGGCCTCATCATAATAAGCCTCCATATCTTCTACCGTAAAACCTTTGTCCCAGGGGAAAGTCAGATACTTACCATCCCCTTTGAAATAATATTCCACATGACATTGTGCACATACCAATGAACGCATCTCCTGCGGAGTAGCTTTAGTGATGTCTTTACCCTGACGTTGGAAAGCCTCTATCAAAGCGGGACGACTGATATGAAGATTCATTGTTTCGGGATCATGACAATCGGAGCATCCGATAGGATTCACAATTTCGGCGCCCATAGCCCCCATTTATTGTTATAGAAAGAATCGACACCCAATGCCTCCATCATACGGGGAACATCCGGACTCTTACAAGTCCAGCAGGTAGACGGTTGAGGACCTTCGGTCGGGCTCATGGGCGAACCGGTACGCAAAGATGCCGTAATATCCTCAATGGCATGCATGTGTCCCCGTGGAGTGGAATAATCTTTTGAGAAAGCATATCCCGCCCATAGAATCACCATTTCAGGACGTTTTTCCAAAGCATCTACAGCAATATTTCCATTAAATTCACTCTCAAAGTCAGTCTTTGCAGTCTCCGTCCAAGTCTGGTATTCACGGGGAAAGTCATCCTTAAACAGTTCATTTCGTGCTTCAATCCCTTTGATAACGTTTTTACGGTTATTGAAAATGCTGGCAACTTCCGCCCTCCGTTCCATCAACGCAGAAACGCATAATCCCAAAACAAATACAACGACCATTGAACCTCCGAACAACAGCCATCCTTGCCATGATTTTAATTTCTTTTCCATTGTATATCGGTTTTATTATTTTATTACGTATTTCATTTCTTATTTATCTTTCTGATTCACCACCTTCCGGAGCCATTCGGGAACAGGCGATTCCGGAAGAGGAACAATCGCTCCCGGAGTACCGGACAGGGAATTCTTTCCACCATGAGGAACATCACGATGGCAATCCCAGCAAGCCTTCCCCTCTCCTACCTGTGACATCATATAATCAATCTTCCCCGTCTTCACAAATTCCGCATTGAGTTGTGTATGACAGCGGATGCAATTATTCATAATCACTTCGGAACTGGCTTTATGAGCCTGAATGACCTGCGGCTCGCTTTTGGTAAGAAATGCAGCCACGTGTTTCATACCGTCCATACCTTTAAAGGTCCATTTCTTCACAGCATTTTCATGCGGCACATGACAATCATTGCAAGTGGCATTCCGGGCATGTGAACTATGGAACCAGGTTGCATAGTAAGGAGTCATAATGTGACAATTCACGCATGCAGCCGGGTCATCTCCAAGATAGGTATGCGCCCGGAGCATATACATAAACAGTGCTCCTCCACCCACAATAACACCGCCAATGATGACAGCCGCTACCTTCCATTTATAAGAAGGAAAGAGTCGATTTATTATTGGAAACTTCATCATACGAAAAGTATTTTTCACAAAAAGTAAAGGATTGAAACAAAAAAGGTGTAATAGATATTACACCTTTCGAAAGAAAAAATACTCATTACGTAAAAAAACAGAATGGGAATGTGTCAAACGTCCTTTTTGACCTCACCTCATTCTTTCTCTATGTATTGTCTTATTCATCATGGTGATGGTCTTCGTCTTCCACCTCATTACTTAATTTGATATTGCGTGCGATATAAGATTCGTTACCTGCGGCATCCGTGCAATAAACCATCAAATGATAATCTCCTGCAGTAGCATTGGCCGGTATTACAATATCGTGATGATGAATATGGGCGGTTTTCTGTCCGGACACATCGTAGGATCTGTTGAAACTAAAATCTACTGTTTCCTGTGCAGCCCTGCTATTACCTCCGTGTGAATGGTGGTCGAAATTACTATGAATTTCAATCTTATAGGATTTCAGCATGACATCATCCGACAAATCCATTTCAAAATGAACCCCATGTTCGTTTCCTATCTCCAAAGCCTGACCTTCTTCCGGTTCGTGAAGTTCAATCAGAGGTTTGGTCGTATCGCTGGAGTCATCATTATCACAAGAGGAAAACATGAAAGTAACTGTTGCCAAAAGGCTAATCATTGGGAGATAAAATTTATTTTTCATTTCAGTAATTTTTTAAATGGAACTTTGATTAATATCTGGAAGTTACGTCCCGGTTCGGGGATTTCAACTTTCCTGTAAAAACTAAGATGATTGTAATATCGGGTATCGAATATATTCCGGGCGGTCAGGGTTATTTCAATCTCATTATTTCCACCTATCGGAATATTCAATGAACCACCCAGATGAAAGAGATTTGCTCCGGCTGTACGGTCTTCGTTACGGTCCACTCTATTTTGCCGGGCAATGCTCTGCCATTCTGCATACAACATATACCGATTCTTTTGCCAGGTTAATGTATTGCGCATAACAGGAGGTGGCGAGAAACTCAATGGAATATGTTCATCACAATTATAGGTGTAAACGTATTCAGCGGAAATCCGATAATTGAAGTTACGTAGAAAATCAACATCTACGGTAGCTTCAGTTCCTGCAAATAGCGCTTCTGCTCCGGTATAGCGATAGATTTGTCCGGCATGAGGCAATACAGACCACTCTCCGGTAGGACGCAGAAAGATGTAATTGCTGAACCAACTGACAAATGGAGAGACGGAGAAAGAAATTCCCGGTACTTCAGATGATAAGAAGCGTCTAGTTGCCAGCCTTGTTCGGACTTTAGGTTTGCATCTCCCTGTTCATGACGGAAAGTGCCATGATGTACTCCGTTGGCAGCCAACTCATTCGCACCGGGCAGGCGGAAACTACGCCCGATATTCACCTTTACCAGATGTTTGTCGGAGGGAGTCCATACCAATCCCAGAGAAAGAGAATAATCACCGTAGTGCTTATTCACAGAGTGACTGTTCCACTTGTAGAAGTCTATCTGTTCCGGATCATAGCCCTGTTTCCGAAGATAATCGGCAAGGTAAGTATCTTCATGCGAAGAGATATTCATATATCCGTAGTCATATCGCACTCCTCCGCTGACTGAAAACACATTGTTGGGTCTGTATGTCGTAAGCCAAAGCATTCCGGTAGTGGAACGGCGATATTCAGGCAGTAAAAACGAATAGCCGGAAATGTCGTTCCGTTGATGTTGTCCATCCCACCCCAATGTATGTTCCCACGAAGAAGAACCAATAAAACGAGCTTTCACCGAAGCACTGAAAGTGTTCAGATTAAAAGCAAGTTCCTTGTCGGGGTCTTTCTCCGGTGCGGGTTGCGAACCATAGTGAGTATGGAAAGCACTCCACTCTTCACGGTGATTGTTCTGGAAACCTAAATCGCCTGACAAGATCAGTTTCTCCCATGCATATTGCTGGTGGGTGGTCACTTTCAGGTGATTCACTTTACTGAATGGCAATTCAATATTACGGCTGTCTCCATCATCTTCCACACGTGACGCATCGGGTATGCCATGTGCCCCCGGAAAGAATCCCGTCTTTTGATATACATTACTCACAGCATAATTCGCTTTATAGGCTCTTCGTTGATATTGGGTAAAAAAGTCCGATATTGCGTTCAATGCCTGCCGTATTCTTGAGTTTACGCCCATATATGGGAATTCTTTGTGTCAGGTAGACAATAGAATCCGTCGGAATACGATAGTCACCGAAATGTTGTTCCGAATAACGAATATGGGAGTACCAGGCATTCTTCCTGATTCCCAGCATCAGTGATCCTCCGATGGTTCCATTGACTGATTTACCCAGCAGTGTGACATCTCCGAATACACGATTATCAGCAGGAACAGCCGACGGAACAACATCAATCACTCCTCCCATTGCATCACTGCCATAGAGCAGTGAGGAGGGTCCTTTCAATACATTGACTGCTCCGATATTGAAAGCATCCAGTTCTAGTCCGTGATCGGCTCCCCATTGTTGTCCTTCCTGTTTGATTCCGTTTTCCAATACAGCAATCCGGTTGAATCCCATTCCGCGAATCATCGGTTTGAGAAGCCCGAACCAATATCCATTGCCTGTACTCCGGGAATATTCTCCATCGCCTGCATGAAGTTTCCTGTAAAATGTTTGCGCAAAAAATCCTGATCGGCTACATCAACCGTAAGGGCAGACTTTTTCGCTTGACGTTGCTGGTACGTTTCGGTTACCACAACATCAGGCAAAAGCATGCTCTTGATTGAATCGGATTTCTGTGCATGGACGGATAAGGTTACAAATAGCCCTATTACGCCCGAAATAATTCCGATACGCATCAATTACAATCTTTTTATTTAATGTGTAAAATGAATGTAAGGATAGATTGAAAGCCAATCTATCTCCATTGAAAATATGAGTATGTAATCATGCGACCGGAGGCCCGCGTAAATGATGCGAATAAGTTCGTTTGCAAACAACCTTATCCTGGTAAATAATCGGCTCGTAGGGCACGAGCGTCAGTGTGCAATGAAATTCTATCGGTTGAGGTTCAGTAAAGAAAGAAAGGGAGTATTGGCAGATCGCACAATCATCAGATGATTGGTGAGAATGCTTTGCATGGGAACACGACTTTTCATCCTCACTTCCATGATAGTGAAAGGTCTTCACTACAAAGAAGGGAATGAATGTCATGAATAACATCCATGCTATATATACCCTTATATTTTTTTCTTTTGATACATTCTCCCTCTATTGATTAATAGAATAGCGGGACAAATATAACAGTATGAAAAATAATCAGCAAGTTATACATCTTAATATGTGTTACCGTGAATGACAAAAAACACAAAGCTGTCAGTAACAGCACGAGGATTTTTAGTTGATTATCATTCTTCCTGTTGCCAGACATAAAACACGGTTCTTCCAGCTCCACGTTTACGAAGAATCCCTTTCTCAATGAAAGTATTCAAATCATCTATTGCTTTCAGTCGGGAAAGTCCGGTCAGGCTACTATATTCCAATCGGGTAATACCACCATTTTTCTTTAGAAATTCCTGTAAAAGCTGTTGGCGTTGCTCCATAGAAAATTCCACTTTTTGAGAAGAGTGTTTGGATTTATCCACACGTTCCAACTCTATTTCACGCTTAATCTTCCTTTTGAACTCTTTGGAAGTGCGCAAATGCACATTATCAAAACAGATTGATTCGGCACGAATCTCACGTTTAGTCATTACTTTATGCGTACATTTCAAAGAGATGCTAAAATGCCCGAGTTCGCCAAGTTCTACGATATATCCCTCTGCTAACGTTTCGGCTAGTTCATCCAATACAACTCCTACTACCGCATCTATCACGTTATAGTTAAAAGTCTGGGAAGAACGAGATACACGTTCCATGAATTCTTTCTTCGAGTAAGTTCCATTTGGAACGATACGGGCATGCAATGGCTTTTGTTCTCCGGTACAATCAGGATCCGGTGTTTCATACAAATCATATTGAGCACTCATAAGTATATCTTTTTATTAGTTCATACATTTATTACTTTCACTACGTATATTTAATCGCCTGTTCATTGAACTTTCGTCTGACAGTTGTCAGACGGAAAGATAACAGTTGTCAGACGAAAGTTCAACAGCTGTCAGCAGGGCAGACGCATTATATTTTTACTATATTCTCGTTTGTAATTTCCTTACTATATTGTTGGTTATTAACATATTATCATTTGCTAATGTCGATTATTTTCCCTATCTTTATAAGATATATTAAAACATAAACTAACATGAAAATTCGCATAATTGACCTTTGTAAACAAATAGAAGATCCTAGGATGAACCGCAAAAAAGTACATAAAATGGAAACTATTATCTATATATCCATTGCTGCTGTAATCTGTGGCGCTCAATCCTGGAATGAGATTGAGGAATTTGGCAATGCGAAAATTGCTTTTTTTCAAAAGTCGCATACCTGGTCTGGAGTTCATCCCTAGTCATGATACTTTTAATAGATTCTTCAGTATAATAAAGCCCGAGTATTTTGAGTTGATCTTCCGTAATTGGGTAAAACAAGTCTGTCAGGAGGTGAAAGGCGTTGTTGCTATAGATGGCAAGCTCATGCGTGGTCCAAGCCAATGTGACGGAGAACATACTACGGGAAAAGAAGGATTCAAATTATGGATGGTTTCTGCATGGTCTGCCGCTAATGGAATTTCTTTAGGTCAGGTAAAAGTAGATGATAAAAGCAATGAGATTACAGCTATTCCATTGTTAATTAACTCTTTGGAACTAAGTGGTTGTATTGTTACAATTGACGCGATGGGATGCCAGAAAGATATACCCCAGACCATTATTGAGCATAATGCAAATTATATTATAGCTATAAAGGAGAATAAGAAAAAAATTATCAACTAGCTAAACAAATCATTGACGATTATCAGGATAGAGATGAAATAATCAATAGAGTCACCAGGCATGTGTCGGAAAACACCGGACATGGAAGGATTGAGACAAGAACATGCACTGTAGTCAGTTATGGATCTATTATGGAGAAAATGTTTAAGAAGAAACTTGTGGGGTTGAAGTCTATTGTAGGGATAAAGTCGGAGAGAACAATAGTAGCAACAGGAGAATATACTCAAGAGGTCAGATACTATGTAACTTCACTTGATAATACCAAACCGGAGGAGATTGCATCTGCCATCAGGCAGCATTTGGTCTATTGAGAATAATCTTCATTGGCAACTGGATGTTACCTTTCGAGAAGACTACAGTAAAAAGGTGAAAAATGCAGCCAGAAACTTTTCGGTGGCAACAAAAATGGCACTTACCATACTAAAGAATGAGAAAACAACAAAAGGAAGCATGAATCTGAAAAGACTAAAAGCGGGATGGGATGAAAAATATTTGTCACAACTTTTACAGGAAAATAATTTTTAATGCGTCTGCCCTGCAGCTGTCAGACGATTAATCTATCGCATACAAAGGTATAACTTTATGCGATACGACCTTTAAATCTTAGGAGGAAAAAGACAATTCCTCCCAAGAATTTAATCACCCAACAGTAATTTAGTCACAGCGGCAGTATTCAATGCCCATTCACGAGTATATATCTCGTCCGCTTCCGGAATATCAACTAACTTCAATCCCTGTGCCTGTGCTTTGACAGCTAACAGTTCACCAACAGTTGTTTTCGCTTCCAGCTTATCCAGATACTTTTCAATGGTCTGTGTATCCAAAGAAAGAATCGTCTGTCCACCAAAAGGTATTTCCAGCCAAACGATTTCCCGTTCTTTCACTTTCAGAACTCCGAAAACAAGCCCTTTCTGCAAACTTTGGGAAATACGTACCTGATGTTGTACGCAAGAAGGATCGTAAGCTACTCCTGTTCTTTCCGATATCTTCATTGGATAGGCAGAGTTCATCAACCTACCACCAGATTAGGAGAGATAGTCCCGTTGCTATATGCATTGCAAGTGAAAGCGACATATTCCGCACCTACACGGTTCAGTTCATTCAAATCCAGCTCGATATATTCAGCAGTACCTTTCTTATTAGGAATACTTCGGATATCCCCGCTATGTTTAGCGCCAATAGCTTGCAAGTTGAAGAAGGAACAAACTTCTGTTGTGGAAAGCAAAGTGATATGACAACTCAAGTCCATGTCAAGATGCTGTGCCGGAAGCCCTTTTCCCCACTGCATAAACAATCGTACTTTATCCCCCTCTACCGGGAAACGCGTTCCCTGCAAAGCACAGGAAGTATCCTGAATTGTTGCGCTACGATCGCCGATAGCCAACGGAATATGGAACAACATAGGGTCAATATACATACTTTTGTTTTCACTTTCGACAGTTGCACTGGCGAAACGGGCAGCTTACGACTTCCTTACACAAATCCTGTACATCCTTCACCATCGCTTTTAGCTGATCCTCCATATACAGACCCACCAAATAATGTGGTTCTATCAAAAGAGCATTCCCCCCTAAAGGTTTCACCATTCTCTTATGTCCCGGTTCAAAGTAGCTCTCCGCATACATACCCAAAGTAACTACCAAACGTGCCGGCAACAAATGAACCACTTCTTTAAATGCAGCCAACGTCTCTTCCGCTCCGAACCAAAGCATATTCGCAAATAAAGAACGTGCAAACATACCCGGTCGCTGCTTTAACAAAGCAAATGTCTGTTCCGCATCCGCCTTCAAACGGTTGCGCTCCACTTCTCCCTGCCAAACGGTATATGCCTCGCGGTAGAATATATCCATCAATTCCTTCAAATTTCCGAATTCCGGCTTACGGGCATATTCCGCCAGACGCAACGCACGTATCATACGTACCCACATCTCTCTTTTCGGATGCATGATTTCGCAAGCCTTCTCCGGAGCCATTGTCAGGTTGTTCAACCAAAGAGCTACCATTTTACATTCACGACGCGTATATTTCAACTTCAACTCCTCACGCTTCGCTTGAGCTGCCGAACGACTTTTATCCAAAACTCCACATATATGTGTGTTGTTTCTACCTGTTTTACGGATAATAGTCTTAGGCTCTATGATTTGCAGGAATCCGGTTTTCTTATACCACAGATAACGCAATATATCATTCGGAGTAGAGAAATAGATTTGCGCTTCCTGCGCTCTATCCTGTTCCACCAATGTATCTATCACCAACATCAATGTCTCCTTCATTTTGATTTCGACTGCCGGTAACGGAAGTTCGCCAAGCATTATTTTCAAGCTATCCGCTTGTGTGGCATCAAGAGCTGTACGCGATTCAAGCAAGTCACAGAAGAAAAAAGCATTCAGCTCCTTGTCCTGCCAAAGTTCCAGCACTTTCAATTTACTTCCCTGTCCGAAGTATTCCGTAGTAGCCGTTTGGAACGGAGTTCCGCAGAACGGGCAACCGTTGTATCGTTCCATAGGAAATGTATTATCAGGGATCACGTGTCCGCAAGGTAGTTTAAGGCCTTTCTGGCTATTAAACAGGTTAGCGATCCATGTAACCAGATGATCCAAGCGTTTCTCCGGTAGGTACATCCCACCCTTTCACCAATGGAGACCAGTTTAGCGTCACGCCCAATGCTTCTTTCATCACCTGAAGAATCATCATCTGTTGAGCCGGATATAACTGATTAATGGCATGCAGCAGTTCTTCGGACAAGCTATATCCTACTTTACGGAGTTGGGCTACCAATGCAATGGTAGTCGAAGTCAACTCTTCCTGCTTTTTTCTCTTCTTCTATCAAAGGCAAATAGATTGCATTCTGCCTGATAGACACTTTCAACAAATCTTTATTCATAACTTTGTTTTTTTAAGTAAGGTAATCGGAAGACTGTGAATCAATGGAGCATTCCTGCGGTTTTGAAGTAAGTCTTCCTTGACCTTAGTTGATAAAAAGAGGTAGAACAGGCCGGATTCGAACCAGCGTTATCCACCGTTAAGAAGTAAGCCCCGGTTGACCTCATTTCAGATAATCCCGAAGCTGCTGTCCTACCTCTATATTTATTTTTGTGGAGCAGGCCGGAGTCGAACCGACGACCGTCACAGGATAGAAGTAAATCTTAATTGACCTTTTTCATCAGGATAATCTCAAGATTATGTATGATGCTCTACCCACTGAGCTACTGCCCCTTTACGAAACAGGAAAACAGATAATCGTATGAGCGATTTCCATACCTTAAATGAGTTGTTGAAGTAACCCGTACTTGACCTGTTTTCTTGTTTCTTCGACAAAGATAGATGCAGTGGTACGCAGCCTTTTTGCGCAACTAGAACTTTTTGCTCTTTTGAAGAAAAAAAAATAAATTCCAATACCTACACCGTTTAAATAGAAATCAGCGATTTGCCTTACGATTCTTTACTTCTTCTACAAGTTTTGTAAACGACTTCTCCTTTTTACGTTTCTCATGTTCGGAAGTAGAAAAGTGCCACGCTTCCCGGCGAAGTTTCAGATAGCTTGTATAAACTTTATAATCTAACACGCCGCTATTGACTGCTTTTAAAACAGCACAACCCGGTTCGTTAATATGCTTGCAATCTTTGAAACGGCACGATTCTGCATAGTCAGAGATTTCAAGTACTTCGGCCAGTGAATCTGGATTGTCGATAACCAAGCCAAATTCACGCACACCCGGAGTATCGATTAAAACACCCGAATCATTCATCAATACCATTTCCCGACGGGTTGATGTATGCCGGCCTTTTCCTGTGGACAGGCTTATATCGGAGGTAAGCAACACAGATTTTTCACAGAGTGCATTTACCAGAGAACTTTTCCCGACACCCGAAGAACCGACAAACACAACAGTTTCTCCCTCTGATATGGATTCCCGCAACCGGAGAATCGTTTGGGGTTGATGAATGCTCGTAAAAAATACGGGTATCTGATTGGAGATATGATTTATTTGTTCTTCAACACTCTGCCTGTCAAAATCTAAATCGGATTTATTAAGTACCAATACAGGCTTGATGTTTTCTTCTAATACCTGAACCATAAAACGTTCTACTCTGCGGACATTGAAATTATCGTCAAGACTCTGCACAATAAATGCTTTATCGACGTAAGAAGCAATGGCCTGCTTATCGGCAACTGTACCACTTTTCTTGCGATACAATGTCCGCTCACGAGGTAGCATATAGACAATAATCCCTTTATTCTCATCAAATGGTTGAAAAAGCACCCAATCACCCGTACAGGGTAATTCAGCATCAGATTTCCCATACATCATGTTTCCCGTGAGTTCACACTGAAACAATCCGTTTTCGGAAACGACCTCGTAGCAGGTACGATGTACTATGGATATACGTCCATGAGGAAGAGTGCTGTAGAGTGATTCTTGTTTTAGTTGGCTTAGTTTATCATTCCAGCCATACCAGTTTAAATTAAAGTCGAATTTGTGAATTGTTTGATTTTCGTTATTCATGATCTTAATGTATACAGCGTACACGTTACAAAGCACCACGATGCTTTTAGCACCCTTGTACGCAAGTTAAAAATTGAAATTATAAAGACATAAAGAGTACTCCCGGAAGGAATCATCCGAGAGCAAACGAAAGGACAATCTGTATCAGAAACACAGATTGTTTACTAAACCAAATCCGATTTATTATTTCTTGTCATGCGACAAAGATAGACTATTTTTATTTAATGGCAAAACGAGCCGTCATTTCATACCGTAGCTTGATAACCCGGTACTGCTCGGTAGCTGCCGCACCCATGCTTACATTGCTCTGCGCTTCGAAAGGAAGATAACGGCTTATGTTATTATCGGCAGGTTCGATGATACGAATCACTTCACCCAACTGCTGCCCCATCGCTTCCACCAGATAAGATGCTTTCTCACGGGCAGCCTTCAGTGCTTCAATCTTACCTTGTTTCCGATACATTGGCAAATCCTTATGTCTGAGTTCTCCGATGCGCATGGACTCAATTCCCCACGTATTGACTGAACGAATAATAGAGTTAATCTGCTCAAAATCCGTAAGCCGGATATCCAATTGCTTACCTATCAGAAACTCCTTTCCTCTCTGACGCCAATAATCTCCTATTTCCTGTGTGCGGATAGCATCATCCGTTATTCCTATTTTCCGCAAACTTTTACGCAAATCTTTCTCTATCATTGCCAATGGCACTTTCGTATGAAAATCTTCTTCTTTTTTTGATTTACCGGTGTATTCTTCTTGCCAATACTCCTTAATCTGAACCAGAAAATGAATCTCATCCGGAACGACTTCTATTTCAGAAGAACCGGTCACTTCAACGTATCGTCCATCACTTTCCTGTGCATTCACAACGATACTCCAAGTAAACAAAACAAAAGCTAATAAACATACCTTTTTTTCATATCTTCAATCTTAATAGTACAACCTCTTTTACAGAATGCGAATTATCATTTCACAAAGCTATTAAAAAAACTGTAAAACCGATTTTATCCCAAGAAATCAATCAGGCTTTTTCGATCCATCAAAATAGTATCGCCATTCTTTACCTTACACTTGGAAGATGTTTTGCCGGAAAGTAAAGAAATATACCCTTTTTCAAACAGCAGCTTCAAGCGGGTACTGGAAAGAGGCAGACATCTTTTTATCAATGAGGATAATTTAAGGCTCAAGTCGAAATCACACTTGACTTGGATACTTATGATCTCACTACTCATATTCAGGATGTCTTCTAAAGAGACGGTATTTATCACCTCATATTCAACACTGTCATAATCTAATTGAAGATTATTCCTACTTGCCACTCCGGCAGAAAAGGCATATTGCCAGGCAACTTCCCTGTCATTCATAGAAAAGCTGTGAAAGAGCTTTTTATCAATCAAGTCGGGTTTAGTTCGTGACAACAGAGTCATATTACAAGTGTTATCACATTTCACACATCTATAAATCAGCCAGACATCAATGTTTTTCTTCTGTGCATTCATCCTGAACTTATCACTGCAATAAAAGCGGTCACTATCACAGTGACTGCATTTCTTAATTAATAAGGGGCAATTCTTCACCCTTATCTCCCATGTAAATGTTGTTTCCATAACTATACAAAAGCGATTATCTTTCTTTGTGAATCAATTATATTTCTCCGCAAAGTTGGATAATAGCCATTTGTATAATTCACAAGATGTCACAAGACGCCCTGAAATTTATCTGTCAAGCTCATCCATCATCTTTATAATCTGTTCTTTCAACTTATCCAGAAATTGGGTTCTGCTTTTCTTTCTATTCCTGATTTCCAAGAATATACGATAAAAATCACCTATCTCGATATTAAACAGTGTTTCGCAACAAAAAGCAATGTCTTTCAAACTCGTATTTCCATTATTAAAGCATTTACCTGCATACAAGGCATAGATAAACTCAACCAAAGCAACTTTACTGTCCGTCCATTGCAACAGTTTACTGTCTACAATGAAAGTGAATTTAAGATGAAGTTTCTCTGTCAGTTGCTCTATTTCTTCCGACACATATTCTATCAAACGATTATTCGCCAAAATTTCTGCAACACTCGAATCATGCAAGGTGGTAAAAGAAATATCTCTATCCAGTAGATGACAATGTATATCAGAAAGAATATCATAATTCTCCCGAATGAAATAGTGGCTATCAAGCTCTGTCCGACCGACACGATAATATTCATAAAAGTCATTATTCAAAAATGATTTTTGCAGGTTCTCCAATTCAATCTTCAGATATCTGCATTGGGATGACAGAGATTTGTCGATACGATTCTTTTCAATCTGATACAAACGGACATAAAACATCAACAGACCGGAAATCTGCGGTTTCGATACTTTAAAGAAAAGAATCTCTTCTTCAGCACTTCGAAACTGATATCCGGCAACAGCTGTTTTCAGCGAGGTCAGTGAAACCTGTACGACACCAATGATCTGCCTGATTCTATCCAAAGGATCAACCGTCTGAAGCTCAATCCTTTTTATTTCTTCTTCTATGTTCAGCTTACTATTTCTTACGAAATTTTCCATTCATTCTCAACGCACCCACCACTCCCATCTGATTAGCATAAACCGGACTAAAAGCCTGAATACCTTAATTGCATCAGTTTTGAAAAACGATGCAGTGAATAATAAAAATGATAAAATAAAAATCCTGTTCAAGTATAGAACTACTCAAACGAAAGAAATTAGCCTGTGGTTTATGAGGCTAATATTAAGCTATAACAAATTTAAGAATTGTGCCCAAAATCATTGCTTTTAGAATTCAGATGCAAATATAATTGTTTTTTTAGGATGACATGAAGTTTATATGAATTTTTGAAATAAACTCACCAGAAGTATAGAAAAATAGTATCTTTGCCTCCGACTTTTCACAGATACTGTGAGAAAGCAATTCTTTTAATTATATAAATAAAAAAGACTATGATCAGATTAAATGTTTTTGTTCGTGTAAACGAATCCAACCGCGAAGAAGCAATAAAAGCGGCAAAAGAACTGACTGCCTGTTCTTTAAAAGAAGAAGGATGCATTGCTTATGATACTTTCGAAAGCAGCACGCGTCCTGACGTTTTCATGATTTGCGAAACTTGGCAGAATGCCGAAGTATTGGCAGCACACGAAAAATCTCCCCATTTCGCTCAATATGTAGGTATCATTCAGAAATTGGCTGAAATGAAATTGGAAAAATTTGAATTCTAAATGAATTACGAGGCTGTTCGAGAACAGCCTCATTAAATCCGCTATTCCTCTATCTTTCCGAGTAGAATTAGTCGAGTTTCTTATGGATAAATATTCCTTCAATCCAATAAGTTGCATGATTCGATTCAAATTTCAACAAGACATAACCGGGATCAGTGGGGCCACCGGGAAAATGATTGATAAACCAGTCCTGCCAAAGTTCCTGCTTCATCTTTTCGTCAGTTACAACTTCCACTTTCCCCGTTAACGCCACGCTGTCTCCTTTATCCTGAAAGCATAATCCTGCTTTCGGATTCGATAAGAAATCAATTGTTTTTAGTGAATCTGCTCCGGTAGACATCCAGATAGTGGAAATTCCTTCTGTCAGGATTTTGCTCATCGGCACAGGACGGGGATAACCTTCTTTATTCACAGAAGCAAGGGTAACTACTTCACATCTCTGCAACAATTCTGTTGCTTTCTCTTTCATTGTTTTTGTGGTCATAAGCTGATTGGTTTTTATTAATCTTGCAAAGGTAACGGCATATCTTCCCATTCTATTGTAAAAAAGCGACTTTTACCTAATCTATCTTTGTGGTTCGATATAAGTAAGTGTGGTTTCTTCCGGAACGGTTAGGGAAAGAAAAGACGCAGGAGTATTGCCGGACATCGACTTAATCTCTTTTGAAAAATGCGCTAAATCATAGTATCCTGCATCAACTGCCGTAGTCAACAGATTGGCTGATGTTGTGGTTCTCAACAATTCCACAGCATTCTTAAATTTAACAATACGGCTGTATTCTTTAGGAGTAAATCCGGTATAATGCTTGAACTTTCTCTCAAAATGACGCTGACACAAACAGACATCATCCATCAAGCTGCGAACTGAACGTTTTCCTTTGGAATGATTAATCATGTTCACTGCCATAGCGACATGAGAATCGGCAGGCTGATAATGACGCGCCAAATATGCCAGCAAATATTCTTCCACTACTCGTATTCGATCTGTGACATGCTTCTGCTCACCTAATTTTTCAATAAAAGTGTCATCAAAAACAGCCTTCATCTCATTAGTACTGACTCTGCTATTCACAAACTCGTGTAGAGGCAGGTTTGTAAAAGCAAGACAAACCACAAGGTAAAAACGAACGCCAAACATGTGAATCGATTCTGTATAAGTGACGAGTTCCGAATATTTTGTCATAGGTCCTACAAAATAGGAACGATAGGGTTGCATAATCAGACTCCCTTCTTCAACAGCATTAGCCACCTCTCCCAGCGTAAATATAAAATCGGTACAACCATCCGGCAGAATATGGATGCGCATACCATAATCCGGATTACCTTTAAACTCCCAATAGTTATCAATATAGGGAACAAGTAAATGAGAAGGCTGATATTCTGTATACATGGATATATTTTGCAAACAAATATAGCGAAAATAAATTCTAATCAATGATGCGTCCGTTTGCCTTTGCCTTTTGAAGCCATTCAGGGACAATCTCTTCGAGAAATTTATCTTTGCCTACCTTTTCGGCAGCCATATCCAAACCGATATATTGCTGCGCCTTTTCTTTCGTTGTGATATCCGGAAGCGGAACATCACCAGTATATCCGTACGTTCAATTTGAAGGGGTCACTTTCAGCTGGACAAAAGGAATCAATTTAGATTGGATTCAGGGGATCAATTTGATTTGGACAGGAGGGGGCAAATGGTCCCGGATTTTCCATTTTGTCCATGCCTTTGGTTTATGTCGAACAAAAATAGTGTAAATTCTTTAAAAGAAGAGTTTTTTATTGGAAATGTTTCCCCAAAGTCCATTTTAATTCAATTTTTAGTAAAGGTTTCTATTTGCCAATCCTGTTACTATATTTTCTCCAACCTCATTTTTTATGCTATATTTGTATCCGAAAAAAAATAATAGAAACGATGATAAACTTTGCAGCTATCGACTTTGAAACAGCCAACGGCAAACGTACCAGCGTATGCAGTGTTGGGGTTGTCATCGTAAGGGAAGGAAAAATAACGAATAAAATCTATCGTCTGATCCGTCCCCGCCCCAATTATTATACGCAATGGACCACAGCTGTTCATGGCTTAACTTACGACGACACGATAGAAGCGGATGATTTTCCAGAAGTATGGGCGGAAATCAAACCATTGATAGACGGTCTGCCACTTGTAGCGCACAACAGTCCTTTTGATGAAGGTTGTCTCCGGGCGGTTCACGAATTATATGACATGACTTATCCTGATTATAAGTTTTATTGTACTTGCCGTACTTCGAGGAAAGTCTTTGGAAAAGATTTGCCCAATCATCAGTTGCATACGGTAGCAGAACGATGCGGATATCATTTAGAGAATCACCACCACGCACTGGCAGATGCAGAGGCTTGCGCACAAATAGCTTTACTTATTATTCCCGAACCGAAAAAGCAAGAAAACAAAGAAAGCTGATAAAGATATACATGTTGGAGATTTATTCGCTTCACTTATTCCTCAACCAGTGAAAAAGAGCAAATGAAAAACACTACAACTATTATTTCAATCAATAATAGCCGTAGTGTTTGATAATAAAGTGCTAACTATGTACTTCGATTAGAGGATAGATTTTGCAATACCCATTTCCAAGCCGCGAAGTTCAGCCAAGCCGCGAAGACGGCCCAGGCAAGAATATCCCGGATTCGTTTTTTTTTCAAGTCATCAATCATTTGATGTCCGTGGTCGGGACGCATAGCGATAGAGCATTTACGACGCTGTTGTAGAAGAATAAGGCTCTTCATTACGTTGTACATGTCTACATTTCCTTCCAAGTGATTAGCTTCGTAGAAGTTTCCTTCCCTCGTCACGTTGTGTACTGCGCAAGTGTACGAAGTTCAGGTCGCCAAAACGTTCCATCATACCTGCAAGATCATTGTCGGCACGCACACCAAAAGAGCCTGTACACAAGCAGAGGCCATTAGATTCGTTAGGTACGGCTTCAATCAATTTCTTGAAATCCTCTTCCGTACTCAAAATACGAGGCAAACCTAAGATGGTATAAGGAGGATCATCCGATGATGTTCACTCCTACTTCATCGGCAACAGAGCAATTTCTTTTTAAGAAAAAAAATCAGGTTGAACGAAGCTTCTCTGCATCAATATCGTTTCTTCCGAATTGTTCCCGGCAAGTCCGGCAATCATATTACGAACCAACAATTTCTTTTCGTCTTCGCTCATCTGCTCAAAACGTGCTTTTGCTTTGGCTTTTTTCTTCCGGAATAGTCTTTTTCAGCATTCGGACGTTTCAGGATAAACAAGTCGAAAGCCACAAACGCCGCACGTTCAAAGCGCAGAGCTTTGGAACCGTCGGGCATAGTATAAGCCAAGTCCGTACGTGTCCAGTCGAGTACCGGCATAAAGTTGTAAGTCACAATGTAAATGCCACATTTAGCCAGGTTACGCAGACTTTCCTTATAATTCTTGATATACTTCATGAAATCGCCGGTCTGCGTCTTGATATGTTCATGCACCGGCACACTCTCTACCACGCTCCATGTCAAGCCGACTTCTTCAATCATCTGCTTGCGTTTCATGATTTCTTCTACCGTCCAGACTTCGCCGTTCGGAATATGGTGCAGCGCATTGACAATACCCGTAGCACCTGCCTGCTTGATGTCCCACAAAGACACCGGATCGTTCGGGCCGTACCAGCGCCAGGTTTGTTCACATAAATACATAACGTTTCTTTTTAAATGTTCATACTTTAATTAAATAGAGAAGGCATCAAATCCACCATCGATGACAGCTACCGTACCTGTCACAAAGTTAGAAGCATCACTGATCAGGTAGTGAATGGTACCATACAAATCTTCCGGTTCACCGAAACGTCCGAACGGAGTGTGAGCCAGAATCGTTCTGGAACGGTCGGTCAGTGAGCCGTCCGGATTAGTCAGCAACGTACGGTTCTGTTCAGTCAAGAAGAAGCCCGGAGCGATGGCGTTCACGCGCAGGCCGTCGCCAAACTTGATAGCCGGTTCGCCGGCCATGTATTTTGTAAAGTTGGCAATAGCTGCCTTTGCTGCACCGTAACCTACCACACGTGTCAACGGACGTAAAGCTGATTCAGAGCAGAAGTTTACGATAGAACCTTTTTTCTGTTTCACCATTACATCGGCAAAGACCATCGTAGGCAATACAGTTCCGAAAAGGTTCAAGTCGACTACTTTCTTGAAAGCATCGACCTGCAAGTCGAAGAAAGTCTTGTCCGGTGCAATAGTTGCACCCGCCATATTTCCACCAGCAGCATTCAGCAAAACGTCAATGCGTCCGTACTTTTCCAGAATATCTTTCTTATTCTGTTCCAGCACTTCCTTGTTCATTACGTCCGTATAGAGGAAGGTAGCTTCATGTCCCTGAGCTACAATTTCATCTACCAGTGCTTTGCCAGCTTCTTCACTACGGTCGAGTACGACCATTTTTGCACCTTGTGCAGCCAAATACTTGGAAATACCTTTTCCCAACACACCGGCTCCCCCAGTCATAACAACTACTTTGCCGGCCACGTTAAATAATTCGTTTGCCATAATAATCAGATTAGCAATAAATTGGATACTTTATTATAATATTGATAATTCTCTTTCAACAAAATATCTATCGGCAACAGATTTACCACCTGCGGTCTTTCATCGAACAGCAACAGTCTGCTCAATGCCTTCACTCCGTTATAGCCCTGGAGTTCCGGACGCTGTGCAATCAGTGCCTGCACATACCCTTCGTTCAGTAACCGTACATTCGGGTCAATCAAATCATAACCTACCAGCCGAATCTCGTGCTTCTGCCGCTTTTCCAGATAATCCCCCAAAATGTAGCAAGAAGAGTTGAATGTAACCGCTCCACGAATGCCCGGATGATTTCGGAAAGTCTCATCCAGCACCTGCTCGTTGTGATCCTCATCGCCTATCCATAATTCTACCTCCACCAGATTCACCTCATAGCCCTG
>VOFG01001226.1_pt1 | contig 68000 bp, 121 predicted proteins | sample 5384171 | NCBI WGS metagenome assembly VOFG01 (sample SAMN12384726, study PRJNA508395) | human gut metagenome | isolation source: healthy gut F | host: Homo sapiens
TCAAAGGAGGGATGCCATATCACACAAAAAGGAAGTCAATGCTGCCTTTGACGAAGGTGGCTTTATGCAGGGAAATCCTGCAACGGAAAACCAAAGAATACACCGGGGGACGATACGGACCGGCTGGGGGCTTTAAGGCGGCGGCAGTTTTGCAGCATACCACGCCGGAGCGTGCCCTTGCCGGGATGCTAGCGAAGCATATCGTCTCTCTGTATGACATGTGCTTTGATGGTGATACGGATTACGATATAAGCACATGGAATGAAAGATTACAGACAGCCCAACTATCTGTTCTTACTGAAAGCTATTATGCAAAGCGAGGGACATACCAATCAACCAAATTGAAGTGAAGATTTTGAACTGCCGGCGGTTGCGGAGGCCGAGAAAAAACATGGTCTTTGCCGCCCGGTCGAACGCAAAGGGCCACCGGATCGCTACAATGGATGATCTGATGGCCCTTTATGAAAATCGTTCAGCGAGAATACCGTGGCGGCAATCAGCGGTCTTCCGCACCCCACGGTTTGTTCAGAAATTTGCGGTGATCACCGTTGCTGTTGTGGGGGCAAGCAGGCGATTCCCTGTCGCAGATCACCAGACACCAGAACGAGGTAAAGTTTGGAGCGCGTCTTTACAATACAGCAATTATACGGGGCAGGCAGATTTTGCCGTACCCTATGAGAGATTCTGCCGCCCCGGCTGCGGTCCGAACTGTACTTAAAAGCTGCCACGAAGGCATGGACTGTTACGAAAGCTGTGCGCCGAAGGAATCGGCCATGACGCGGCGGGATATGCCACGCCCCAGGGGCTTCGGAATGTGCTGATGATCAGCGCCACCCCTATCAGTGGAAACACATCATCGGCCAGCGGGTATGCTGGCGCAATACGGACGAGACCCGGATCATTGCTCCTGAAAATCTGGCAGGAGCTTTATTCGTTAAGCCGGCGCTGTTTGCCCCCTGGTCTTACAGGGCCGTTCTGCCAGCAGGACAAATGCTTGAGGGGAAAATGACCTGCGGCAGAAAAAATAGATGCGGATATGACGCCGGAGGATCTTCTGAAAGCGGACTATCCGGCACTTTTTGAAGGAGGCGCGCATGAAGATCAAACTGATTGACTTTGGCGTGCCGGAGAGCCGCCGCCCTTTCCGTCCGCATGGGAACGATGCAGGTGCGGATGTTTACATGCCCTATGACTGTACTTTGCAGCCGGGGAGAGATCGCAAAGGTTCCTCTTGGATTTGGGATTGAAGTGCCGGACGGCTAATGCGGGCTATGTGTTCCCACGTACCAGCATGGCGGTAAAAGGGCTATTCAGAACTGCCTCCTGTGGATTCCGGCTGCCGTGGGGAAATCCATGCGATCATCAGTAATGTAAGCAATCAGACGCAGGAGTTTCAAAGGCTCCCGCGTGGGCCAGCTTGTGATCACCCCGGTTGTGATCGCGGATTTTGTTTCAGAGCTTGGTGAGCAGCGCGCACAGGCGGATTTGGAAGTACAGGAAAATAAAAGTGACTTTTAGAGAGTAATTAGGAATTATCGCCGGTAGTGAGATTGGGCATATCAGGAAGATTGCAGGGTACAATAAAGAAAGGCAGAAGGCAAAAGGCGGTACACTGTCATAGCGTACCGCCCTGCTGCTTAAAACTGCTTTAATATGTCGTGATGCCCTACGTCCACCAGGATAATCATTTTGTCGACTTCGTAATACCAGATAATGCGGATGTCCATGTTGACGCTGCACTCAAAAGGTCTGTGGTTCCTGGATGCGTTTGGTGCGCAGCGACGGGTGGGAAGGATTTTCGGCCGGAAGTTCCAGCTTGTTTTTAAGCTGCTTCTTCTCCTGTGCGGTCAGGCCCTTAAAATGCTTTTTGAAAACGGGGGCGTAAAGGTAAACTCATACGCCATTATTCCGCCTCAATTTATCAAACAGGGCGTCCACGCTGTCAAAGACAGGCTGCTCCCCGGATGCGATTTTTGCTTTTTACCCCGTCGATTTCTTCCCGGAGCTCATTCAGGGTGTTCTTTGGATAGACAACCACCGGCATGATGCAGATGGAACCGTCCTTCTCGAAGATGTCCAGTTTATCGCCTTCGGACAGACCGAGTTTAACGATGATTTCCTTTGAATTGTGACCTGGGCTTTTTGACGCAATTCGGCCAGCATACGATCATCTCCTTTACTTTGAGTTTGAAAGTAGGAAATTCTCACTTTCTTACTTATAGTATATCCACTTTGAGGATTTATGCAAGGGGTACGAAAAAAAAATTTACAAATAGAGCGGCCAGCACCGTGACCGCTTACTTTCTGCTATTGAGCTCTTTCATAATACCGAGGATATACTGCATGGATTTGAGTCGAGCTGTTTCGCCTCTGCGATAAATTCCCGCAAGGCTTCGGGGATAGGTGTTACCCTCAAAAAATTCCTGCGGCGTCACGCCCAGGTATTCACAGATATAGAAAAAAGACTGCATAGCGGGAAGTGACTTTTGTTTTCAATGTTGATACGTCAAAAAGTAAATCGTATCGTTTTTATGGGTATGGGAGAGCCTTTATTCAATTACGACAACTTGATTGCAGCAATCCATATTCTTCGAGATAGAAATGGACTTAACTTTCCAACCGACGGCATTACCATATCAACAGTTGGTCCAGTTAATCAATTAAAAAAATTGCGCGAAGAACATCTAAAAATTCAGTTGACAATATCTTTACATGCAGCAACACAGACTGCGAGAAACTGCATCATTCCTCATATTAAGGCAACTTGCAAAATGGTTTAAGGGCAAAAAATGTTATGATTAACGTGCTGCAATACAACCCGACGAGTAATTCAAAAATTAGAGCACCACAAAAACAAGAAATGGTTGCGTTCAAACATCAATTAGAGCAAACAGGACTTGAAGTTACCATGAGAGTTTCTCATGGTAGAGAGATTAAAGCAGCTTGTGGGCAGCTAGCTAATACATACAATAAAGCCAAAAACAACAAAAATAATTTAATTAAAAGAGCCAGACGCACAGACGCAGAGCCGATAATATGCAGTTTGAAATACTGCTGTTATCGGCTTTTTTGATTTAATTTGTGCCCCCAATAACCATATTGGAGCAAAATCAGAACTGTTGCTTGTCGTTCTTGATTTCCGCAGCAGCTTTGAAAAACCAAAGCCGCCGTTTCTTTTTTTTATTTTCTGATGAAATGACGCGGTATCACTGTTAAAAGCGGCGGCTAAAGGAGGTAGCCGCCATGAAGCACATACCCTATCGACAAAATCCGACGGTCATTGACACATCAAAAAAGCCCGACCACCGCCGGGGAGAAATTACGCTTGTATCAATATGAACTGTCTAATCATCTAAATACTACTCACAATACCAATGCGCCTGTCCGGGCTTTTCGGACAGGCGCATTTTGCTGCTCAAAAAATTTTTTGAAGAAATTTCAAAAAAAATCTTCGGCGTTTTTCAAAACCGCCGTATTGCCCCGCGAAAGAGGGGGAAGCACCACCAACTTTCCAACGAGAAAGGGGGTGAGAATGTGGAACCTAATCGCAGGGAGTTTTAAAACAGTGCGCTTTTCAGAAGTTTTGTAATACGGTACTGCACAATGAAGCGTGTGACGACACCCACAAAGAGCTGCACAGGCATAAGGCAAAGGAGATTACCTTTTCCGACTTGACCTTAGAAGAAGCGCGGCAGCTTCATACGTTTGATGAATATTTCAAACGTGGGGAAATCGCCTTTGAAAAAGCCGGGAAGAAAATCACGCCAAAGCTGCTTCTTGAAGCAATCCGTACTTTGCCGGAAGAAAAGCGCAAAGCCATATTGCTGTATTACTTCGAGGGAATGAACGATACCGAGATTGCGGAGCTGTTCAACACGTCGAGAAGCACGATACAGTACAGGCGGACAAGCTCTTTTTGAGCTGCTTAAAAAAATATCTGGAGGAAAATGCTGATGAATGGGACGAATGGTAACGAACCCGGCTACCCGGAAAATGCCCTTGTTCCTTATCCTGTCATTGTGGCAGCGACAAAGGGCGACCCGGACGCCATGAAAATGGTCTTGCAGCATTTCAGCGGCTACATAGCCCGCCTCTCCATGCGGAAGCTGTACGACGAGCGCGGGAACGTCTATTTTGGCGTAGACCACGACATTCGGGAACGGCTGCAAGCAAAACTGATGATGGCTGTCCTCACCTTTAAGGCAGAGGAATAAACCGCAGCGGCGGCGGGACGCTTTCTCTCTCCCCCTTTTCCGTTCCGCTGCTGACGCGGCAGCAAAGCCATTCTGAACCTTGACAAAGAAAGCGGCGCAAGATAACGGCGGCGCAGCATAGGGCAAATCGGATACGTTCCTTTTGCGCCGAGCCATACGGCGGGTGCGCCATGACGCTATCCGGGTGAGGTTACCCCGCCCGGACAGCCGAGCGACCAACACCGCGCCGGAAAGCAAGTGTAGCGGCTTGCGGGCGACGACACGCAGAATATACAATGATACTTCCTTACAGCCACAGTCCGAGCGTTAAGAGCGTCGCAGGCAATGGGTAGGGCTGCATGAGAACCATGCCGGGGTGAAATTCCCATGAGGTTATGCTAATAACCGTCCGATTAAAGCCTTTGTTTTCTTGAATAGTGGACTTGCTGCTATTCATAGACTGTATTATATGTTTGCGAAAGAAAGGGGGATTTTCTTTGACGCAAAACCAGACGCCCGTTACCACAACGGAGCATAAAATCGGAAAAGTTACTTACCTTGTATGTTCGTCCGCAAGTGAACGCGCAACGGACACACTGGATAAAAAGATAAAAGAAGCTCATTCGCAAGGACATGGAGCTGAACCCCGCAAACGCCCGGAAATAGGGCGTTTCTTCACATTTTATACATGACACAGGCAGCGGTATGTGGTATAATATAGACAGTACAAATACCATGCTTGTCTGTCGTCGGAAAGGAGGACAAAATGTTACAGACAGACAAGATTACCGCTTTATATTGCAGATTGAGCCAGGAAGATATGCAAGCCGGGGAAAGCGAAAGCATACAGAACCAAAAACTGATTTTACAAAAGTATGCTGACGAACACCACTTTTTCAACACACGCTTTTTTGTAGACGACGGATTTTCCGGCGTGAGCTTTGAGCGTGAGGGGCTTCAAGCCATGCTGCATGAGGTTGAAGCCGGGAACGTGGCGACCGTCATAACAAAAGACCTTTCCCGTCTGGGACGTAATTATCTGAAAACCGGCGAACTGATAGAGATTGTCTTCCCCGAATACGAAGTGCGCTACATTGCCATTAACGACGGTGTAGACACAGCGAGGGAAGATAACGAGTTTACCCCTCTGCGGAACTGGTTCAACGAGTTTTACGCCCGCGACACCTCAAAGAAAATCCGGGCTGTCAAACAGGCAAAGGCACAGAAAGGCGAGCGCGTCAACGGCGAAGCTCCTTACGGCTACCTTATCGACCCGGATAACCGCAATCATCTGATACCCGACCCGGAAACGGCACACGTCGTAAAACAGATTTTTGCAATGTATGTACGGGGCGACCGTATGTGTGAAATCCAGAACTGGCTGCGGGACAATGAGATACTGACCGTCGGGGAACTGCGCTACCGCAGGACAGGGAGCAAACGCCACCCCCGCCCACAGCTCAACGCATGGTACAACTGGCCGGATAAGACACTGTACGACATTCTGACAAGGAAAGAGTATTTAGGGCATACCATAACCGGGAAAACCTACAAGGTATCTTATAAGTCGAAAAAGACGAAAAAGAACCCGGAGGAAAAAAGGTATTTCTTCCCCAACACTCACGAACCTTTGATTGATGAAGAAACCTTTGAGCTTGCACAGAAACGGATTGCCACCAAACACCGCCCTACAAAGGTTGATGAAATTGACATTTTTTCGGGGCTTCTCTTTTGTGGGGACTGCGGCTATAAAATGTATGCAGTACGCGGAGCCGGGACGCTTGAACGGAAACACGCCTACACTTGCGGCAACTACCGCAACCGGGCAAGAAATGATATGCTCTGCACTACGCATTATATCCGCAAAAGCGTATTGAAAGAACTTGTCCTTGCAGACTTGCAGCGAGTAACGTCTTATGTGAAAGAGCATGAACAGGAGTTTATCGAAACAGCCAACGAGTGCAGCGCAAAGGCAGTACAAAAGACGCTGACACAGCAGCGGAAAGAGCTTGACAAGGCGCAGAACCGTATTAACGAGCTGAACATCTTATTCCGCAAGCTCTACGAGGACAACGCTTTAGGGAAACTTTCAGATGAACAATTTGCTTTTCTGACTTCCGGCTATGATGAAGAAAAAAAGACGCTGACCCGGAGGATTGCGGAGCTGTCACAGGAAATCGACAACGCCACCGAGCGCAGCGCGGACGTAAAAAGGTTTGTCGCACTGGTACGCAGATACACAGCGATTGAAGAACTGACCTACGAAAACGTCCATGAATTTATTGACCGTATTCTTATTCACGAACTGGATAAGGAAACGAACACCCGCAAAATCGAAATCTTTTATAGCTTTGTCGGCAGAGTTGATACAGGTGACAAGCCTACCGAAAGTATCTCCTATTTCAGACAGATAGGAGCCGACATGCTATCTAACTGTTGCAAATACGGCGAAAAATGCGCTTCAGAAAAAGAAAATGCTGTTCTTCTCCGACCTAGAAGGTGTAAATGAAGAAGGTGAAGCAATGGAATTAAATATTATGGATACCGATGCGAGCCGCCAGCCGGAAATTGTCTTACACAGAAAAAGAAACGCAGGAAATGGTTCATGAAATGTTAGATACACTGCCGGATGACCAGAGAATGTGTATTTTGATGTTTCATTTTGAGGGGCGAGTATTCGTGAAATTGCGGAGGCAATGGAATGTTCGGAAAATACCGTGAAATCCCGTTTGAATTATGGGCGCAAGGCAATTAAAAAGAAATCCGAGGAATTGCAGAAAAAGGTTACAAACTCTACAGTATGGCACCACTTCCGCTTCTTCTTTTCCTGCTTCGCAAAGAAGAGCAGGCATTTTTACAAAATGCTGGCTTTGTGATTCCATCGGCTGCGTCGGTAATGAATCAGGGAGCAAAGATTGCAAAACAAGCTTCCAAAGGTTTTTTAAAGACTGTTGCAGGAAAAGTTACGATGACAGTTGCCGGTTTGGCTGCAATTGGTAGTATAGGAACCGGTATTTTCCTTGGGGCCAATGCGTTGCAGGAAAAACGGACGGCACCGACGCCAGCTCCGGAGCAGCAAGTCCAAGCAACTGCCACAGAGACTCCGACAGCGACACCGGAACCGACACAGACGCCGGTTCCGATAGCGGATAGATGGCGGGATGCCTATCGGAAAATACTAAGTAAGAAATTGAAAGTGAAGGGCTATACCGAAAACGGAAAAACAGGATATGTATCCGATTACAGCTATTTTCTTTATGATGTAAATGGTGACAACATTCCGGAACTGATTGTAACGTGTTTAGGAATTAATTTTGGAACCGGAAAGTATGGCTATCTTGCCCGTTTTTATTCTTACCCGAAGAAAAGGGTGCATATGTGGCGGGGGAGGTAGACGAGTTGACGGCACGGACTGAATTTTATTACCGGCCGGGAAAAAAAAGGTTTGATTATCGAAAGCGGTATTGTGAATATGGGTGAAATACCGGCACAATATGAGGGCGATATGACTGCCTGTGCGATAAAAAACGGTAAGCTTGTCACAAAAGAAAAATCGTACACGTGTGATGCGGAGGAGACAAATAAAGATAAGTACCGTCCAAAAGGAATAAAGACGATTTCATCGGATTCGATAAAAAACAGGAACGATTTATCCGGACTTAAGGTGGCTTATGAAAAAATATAAGGAGGCATAAAGATGAAAGAATAAAGGTGCTATTTATCAGTACCAATATGCAACCAGCAAAAGTCCAAAAGACAAGATCCATCCGCAGTTCTTATTCGACTGCTACTACGATGAACAGGCTGGCGAAAAAAGAAATATTATTTAAGAGTTCGCGGGTATGTAACCAATAATGGTAAAAATTATTATGGTGCATGGTGTAGGGCAAAAGCTATTCGAACTAAAAAATAAGAAGAGAAGGGCAGCTCACGAGTATGTGAACTGCCCTTTTAAAAAAATGCAGAAATCTATTTGCAGAACTGTTTGTCGAAATCCGGGTTGTACGCATAGAAGTTTTTTCTTGTTCAAATCATCCTGCAGCAGACGAAGGCTTTCGCCAAAGCGCTGGTAGTGCACCAGTTCGCGTTCACGCAGGAAGCGAATCGGATCGCAGACATCCGGGTCTTTTACAAGACGCAGAATGTTATCATAGGTCAGTCGAGCCTTCTGCTCTGCCGCCATATCTTCATGCATATCGGCAAGCGGGTCACCGGTTGACTGAATGCTGGTTGCGCTCCAAGGCTCACCGGATGCAGCCTGTGTACCAGATGCCGATGGTGTGGTCGATATAATAAGGGGCAAATCCCTGTTCTTCCAATTCTTTTGCGTTTAAGTTTTTCGTGAGCTGGTGAACAATGGCACAAATCATTTCCGTGTGAGCGAGTTCCTCGGTACCGATATCCGTAAGCACACCGGCTACTTTTCGGTTTGTGTTGGAATAGCGCTGGGAAAGGTAACGCATGGCAGCGCCTAATTCTCCATCGGGTCCACCGTATAGCTGAGAGTTATAAAGCCAAAAACAACGGAAATACGTTGTTTTTGAAACTTTTGTATTGTATAGTATTCACTATGTTTGTAGAAAAACTATTCCGCTTCAAACTTATAATAAAAACTATACTCATCCTTCTCCTTATCATATTCCATATAGTCTAAAATGGCTGCAAGTGCGGTATGCTTTTCCAACGTACTGAGCGTATCGTCCTTTAGTTTCAAGATGATTTCCCTAATATCCACGTGGAACTCTTCGGTTGTCGTGATAACGGCAGCAGTTTCAAGTGTCGCAAGTTTTTCCTTGATGGATTTTACTTCGGCATCTATCAGTTCCTGGTTTTCTCGGTATTCCTCTTTGGTATCGATACCGTCAAGGTATGCTTCTTTGCACGTTGTTTCCGGATGGCAAGTTTATCAAGCAACTGTTCATATTGCGCAGCATCGTTACCAGACGGTTCTTCGACCTTTTCCACTGTGTAGGTAATGTCGCTGTGCAATGTGGTCGACAAACTCCTGCAGGGAATTTAGCAAAGCCTCCTCTGTTTTTGGTGCGCTTGCATTTACGTTTTCGGGGTGGATGCCTTTGGCGTACTTCCAGCAGCAAAAGTAAGGATAGGCACGGGGTAATTTCTTGCTGACACCTCTTTGGTAGCACATGGACGCTCCGCAGATTGGACACCGAAATAATCCACCGGATAAATAATGCGGTAAAAGGGTTTTGCTTCGTCTGCGTCCGGTAGAACCGGGTGCGTATTTTTTATCCGTTTGCTTATGATGTCCCATTCTTCGTTGGTGCAGAGTGGTTCGTGCTGACCATCTGATACAATGACATCCTCAGGTGAATTTTCGTAATATCCACCGTGGCTTGAACGGTTCCAGCGGATTTTCCCTGATGTAAAATGGGTTCCTTAAAATATAAATGATAACTCGTGCTTCAAAACGATTCTGACGGGTGCGGTAGCCTTGGTCGTTGAGCGTACGTGCTATCGTTGTAGGATTGTATTCGTCCTGGATAAAATACTTTTTTGATAAGACGATATATCTTTGCTTCTGGTTCATATATAACAGGAACGGTATCGCCCTTTTCACGCCGGTACCCTAGAGGTGGAGCACTTTGGTAGCCTCCCTTTTTTGCTTTTTCCTTCATGCCACGCTTGACTTCCCCGGACAATCGAATCGAGTAGTATTCATCCATCCACTCGATGATGCGCTCAATTAAGGGTGCAAATGGTCCATCCGGCAAAGGCTCGCTGATTGATACTACCTGCACATTGTTTTTCCTGAGGAGCGATTTGTAAACAATACTTTCTTCCTGATTTCTGGCAAATCGAGAGAACTTCCATGCAAGGATGTAGTCCGGATGATCCTTTTCTTTTGCGAGGGCAATCATATTCTGAAAGGCGGTTCGGTTTTCTGCTTTCTTTCCGGAAATGCCGTTGTCTTGAAACCATTGTGTAATCAGAATATTGTGCTGCTTCGCCCACTTTTTGGAGTTCGTGTTTTTGTGCTTCCGGGGAAATTTCCTCTTGCATGTGTGTAGAAACTCGTATGTATCCGAACGCTGTTTTCAAAGATTCATTTTGGTTCATAGAATCACCCTTTTAAAAAAGGGTATAAAATACCCTGGTATTTGCAATTTACTACCAGAGCTGATATAATATGATTGCTTTCGTGGATATATCAGCAATGGTATATTCATTTCCCTCCTGTTGGCGCAGGGGGGATTTTTTTTTATTAAAATGCATTATTAGTCAAAGATTTTTAACATCATTTCATAAAGTTTTTCTGTTATTAACTCTAACGGCCTTTTTAAATTTTTTCCTTGCTACTTTTGCTTAGATAAGTGAAATCGCTTATATGGTCACTTAATAAAGTTTCATATTCAGAAAACTTATCTTTAATGTAAATTATTTCATCTTCTAAATGAAATTTTTTAGAATATTTATCAATTAAACCTATGTAATTGCTCATTGAACGTTTTATAGTTGTTAACCGTGCAGAGTCATCTGTTGGTGATATTGTGTATGCTGATTTGTCTGTAACCAGTTTTTGCATATCTGAAAGTAATTTAATATAAATCTCTTTTTGTTTTCGACCATTTGTCATTTTTGTACTAAAAATATGAAACAAAAATGGTTATATATAAGGTTAATAAAGAACCAACAGATATGATAAAAAATTTTCGTTATTTCTAATATTAAAATATAATAATGGAGATGAAAGCAACAATATAGTTGCAACAGCAATAATGTATTTTCGTTTCATTTATATAACCTGCCTTATACGTTTATTGTTTATTAAGTGCATCTGTAATATAGCCGATAATATCATCAATTAATTTTGGTTCTTCATCAGAGATTAACTTTATTTGCAAAATACTTTTTATCCTTGTTTTTTCTTACTAATCCACCAAAAGCTTCCTCTAAAAAGATGAACCATAACCATAACCACCATCAAGATTTACGGTTAATTGTTCTCCGTTTTTTTTGCATTTAGCAAATGCAGGAGCTAGAATCTTTTCTCTAAAATCCTCTCCAGAATATTCACCCTCTTTAATAAATCGACCGCCTGGTGTTTTTGAGTAGTCTTTGGCAATGTTTATTGTCATGATAATTACCTCCTATTTTCTAAAGTGTATTCCCAACAAAATAGCGTGCCTTCAAATTGCATAGGTAAAGTTGCTTCCTCAATGCTGCCATCATTTTTATTACGCATTTTCCTTTCCCTGATATAATGCACATGTTGGATATTTGTCCATTAACAGAATCCTGATAAATTCCTGGTAAACCTTTTCCACGATAGCTTTTTTGCGTTTCTGACCTTACTGCTCCACGTAATGCAGATGCAATGTATGAAGCATCTCTATTGAAGTAGGTAACAAATTAATCAATTTCTCTTTGTGATTATACCAGATTGTTGTTGGGATACCAACACCTGTATCTAAAAACAAAACTAATTGAGTTAGTAGTGTTTTCGGTATAGATGTACCAGTTGCTGTCCATAATGGATTTACCTTTATAGTTATTGTATGCGTGTTGTTTTACATTGGTCATTAATTCGATTAACATTGGATATAATCGTTTTGTACCAAGCAAATTGTTTTGCTTAAATATATTATTAGCAAAATCGCAAATTTTACTTACCAAATTACCATTTGCATTTTTTCCGTGTTTTATTTGGATTCGTTCCTTGTTATTTTGTTCATGTGTTTTATTTAATCCTTTAACATATGAATAAAATCCGAAATCCTCAAGAAAGTATCGTACTTTTTTTTTTGCGGGAGGTTTCCCTCAATGTTCACATTTAGGATGTTTAAACGCTTGCAGTTATTGATAAAGGCAATAATATACATCACAGCATCTGCTGATATATGCTCAACTTTAAATAAATTTAAATAAATACAATGATTGACATTGCATTTTTTGCTGATTTCTATTGCCTTGTTAAAAAAATTTAGTGTTTCCCTTTCATTATCTAAAAGACTAAGGGTAGCAGGCGCAACTAGATAGTGAATTTTGGAGTAGGAATGTCCTAAAATAGTATTTTGGTTTTTTTGCTTTCTCCTTTTTTTTTCTTTTTGTTCCTTTTTGTGAGTTGCCTTAATTTTTTCTTGCTTTTTTCTTATATTATGTAATTTTTGTTTTTTTGAAAGTTTTTTCATATTTAGTACCTTCTTTCAAGATTATAAGTAGTTAAGTTTTCGTTTCCCTTTAATATAAAAAACAAGGATGGTCGAAACCATCCTTGTCAGATAAAACAAATGAAATAGGTGGGGTGACAATCCCACATCTCTTTAAGACCCAAAGGGCGTGACGGCTGCCTGTTCCGTCCTCAGATTTCATCTGTAATAGTGTATGATCTTTATGGTTTCAGTATACGCATAAATTATCTAATTGTCAAGTTATGTATTGAATTTTTTACTCGTTTCTTTTTGATATAATTATCAAGCTGTGCTTCCATGAGAGGAAACATTGTTCTATATCCCATTTTTCCATCTGTTGCAACACGTACGGCAACAGAGATATGTTGACTATAATCTTTAATAAAAAGTAAGCTATTGTCTTTAGGATGAACGCCTATGTAGTCGGGGGATTCTATAATACTTGGAATATCTTCAAAACAAGTATCAAACAAAGTATCTGATAAAAAATCATCTTTATGGCGTTCTGTGTGTTTGATACGGTTTTCCCAAAATAAAATATCACTGCTAGGACGAAGTTTTTTGCAATATCAGAGTCGATATCACTAATAAATGCAATTTTATCTTCGTTTAGAGTGCCAATAGAAACAAATTTCGTATTGGAATCAAACAATTCTTTTGTCCAGTTTTTTTTACCTGTTTCATAACTTCTCCTATGCTAAATATTACCTCAGTACTTCTGTCTGTTTTCAATTACCTTACCGATTACTTTAACCGGCTTTTCCAATATTTCGTCATTCGTAAAATATAACGGCTCGTAAGCTGGATTAGTTGGCATAAGTCGAATTCCATCTTCGTATTTTAATAATCGTTTGATAGTTGCATTATCACCGTTGACCATAACAATGGCAATTTCACCGCTTTCTACATCGTCTTGTTTCCTGACAATTACAATATCACCTTCGCAAATACGTGGTTCCATTGATGAGCCTTTTACTTGTAGAGCAAAGTATTCACCTTTGGCAGCAGTGGCGGCATCTATTTCTTCGTAATCTATAATATCCTGTATTGCTTCAATTGGAACACCAGCAGGGACGGAACCGAGAACGGGAATGGTTGTTGGTTTTATTTTCGATTCTGATTTGTCCTCTATCAAATCGGATTTCAATATATGAAAATAGTCTGCAAGTAATTGATCTTTTCCCATTCGGGGTATGGCTATTCCTTGACACCATGTATTGAATGTTTGAGGAGATACATGTATAGCATCAGCCACTTCTTTTTGTGATTTTCCTGTTTTCTCAAGAAGTGTGTTTAAATTTTTGGAAAAAATTTTTCGTTCGTTTAATTCGGACATTTTAATCACCTCCAATGTTATCTTATTAATAGAATACAATAAAATTTGAATAAAATCAACAAAAAAACAAAATAATTTTGATTTAGGTATTGACATCAAATTAAATTTGATTTACAATGTTATCAGAATCAAAAGAAAGGAGGAAGTAATATGTCTAAGAAACCCAAGAAAAAAAGGGTTGACCATAAAAGACATAATTGAACTAATAATCAGTGCAGTGATAGCCGTCGCAACGCTGATTACAGCAATTAAGTCTTAGGACAACCCAAGAGTAAAAAGGGGCGAAAGCCCCAATTACCTCTTGATTCTAGCATATTATTATATAGAGTGCAATGAAGATTATTAAAAAGGATGACATTTCTAAATGTAATACTTCTGATTTTGGCTACAGCAATGAATTTTACAATAGAATGGAAAATAATCGTAATTGCTGTGGCTGCCGTTGATTTGGCAATGATTGTTTGGAAGGTTAGTAAAAGGTAAGTAATGAGCTGTTCTAACGGCTATACGGGAAGAAAGGAAGGTAAAAGGTGATACAAATTAGTTTGGCTGCTGCAAGAGTAAATGCACAGATGACACAGGAAGAAGTTGCAAAAAAAAATGAATGTGAGCAAAAATACTGTGGTAAATTGAGAAAAAAAAGGAAAAACAGAGCCATCAATTTCACAGTCAAAGCAGATAAGTAAAATTTATAACATGCCACTGGACTATATTTTTGCCAACAAAATCAAATTAAATTTGATTAGTGAAAAGGAGGCTTCAATGAAAAGAAACCAAGAAGTATCAATCATAATCCAATCACTACTTGAAAATGGACTTCTGCAAGAAAGACAAACAGACAGAGCAAGGAGCGTAGTGAAAGAAGCGTTTAAGGAAATTAGACGGGTAAGGTATGAAGAAAGGCAGGAAAAGCATAAGAAGCATAGGATGAATTGAGGTGATGAGGTCAATGAAAATAAATAATTATGTGAAAATCCGTGGTGCTTATGTGCCTACATCGAGCCTTACCAAAGAGGAGTGGCTGGAGGTATCCGGTACCATATTGGACCGTTTCGCCGGGAAACTGGGATATAAACGGGAAGAAAAAAACTCTGTGTAAAAAGGTTAGACAACCCTTTGCTATGTGGTACCGGGAGATTATACGGAAAGGAGGGACAAGCATGAGAAAACGAACAAAAGAAAATGTATTATGTGTCACCGCAATTATTTGTTTGCTGGTATGCATAATTACGGCAAGAGCAGTAAGCAGCTTTCACGTGCAGGAAATGGTTTTATTTTCAATAAGTGCCGTATATTTGGCGGTATTTATTGGAGTAAATAGAAAAAGGTGCTGAAATAAAGCACAGAAAGGCAGGAGAGGACATGACTTTTCCAAAACATATTATGACAACGGCGGAACTTGCCAGGATGGGTTTCCCATCAAAGACACTAGATGCAATTGCAAAGAGCCGGAACAGAATATCGCATTTCGTCTCAGACCGGACGGAAACGTCTTTTGGGACACAGAAAAATTGCAGAAGCGAATCGAAGATAATATGGTTCGTAACTAAGAGAGGAGGTAATAGGTAATGGATATGATGAAATTAAAAATGTCACCAACGCAGATAAACTGCAGTTAGTGACATAAGAAAAAACACAGTAACAGTATACCATTGATAGACCATTTGGTCAAGAAAGGAATTGAGAGTATGGAATTAAGAATTAAATCAATGTCGTTCCCGGAAGCAATTGAATTTAACTTTGAGCAGTTGAAGCAGGAACTGACAGACAAAGCAGAACAGTATAAGGGTCTCGTTTATACAGATGACCAGGTGCAGGATGCAAAGAAGGATGTTGCAGCCTTGCGGAAATTCACGAAAGCACTTTCGGATGAAAGAATCAAGGTAAAGAAAGAGTGCATGAAACCATATGAAGAGTTTGAAACAAAAATCAAGGAGCTGTCGGCGATTGTGAATGAACCGATTGCGCTGATTGATACACAGCTGAAAGAGTATGAAATGCAGAAAAAGCAGGAGAAGTTATCGGCGATTTGTACATACTGGGATGAATGTGAACATCCGGAAGAATTGACTTTTGAATCTATCTATGATGAGAAATGGCTGAATACTTCTGTATCTATGAAAAAGGTTCAGAATGCAATTACTGAAGCGATTCAGCAGTTTAGCAGAGATATGGCAACGCTTGCTACCTTGCCGGAATACAGTTTTGAAGCACGTCAGATGTATATTTCCACGCATGATGTTACAAGCGCACTGAATGAGGCTAACAGACTTTCTGAAATGGCAAAGAAAAAGCAGAGGCGAAAGTAAAGGAAGAAGAGAGGAAAAAGGAAGAAGTCAAGCCGGTAGAAGAATTTGTTACCCCAGCAGCAACGGTTGACGAAGAACCGGAAGAGGCTTTTATTCCATCATTTGAAGAAGTGACAAAGTCCTCATGGATTAATTTCAAAAGCAAATATGACAAAGAAGCAGGTGGAGGAACTGTGCAGGTTCTTTGATGAAAAACAGATTCCATATACGCTGCAATAGAGAGAGGAGAAGTGATTGTATGTACCGGGTAATAATTGAGGTTGAATATTTGAATACGGCATTTGATTTTGTGGAAGCAGAAAGCGCCGTTGCTTTTATGAAGACAGCTATTCAATCGCATAATGAATCAGCGAGTAAAGGTGCTTTTGAAATTTGGATGAAGTACGTTGAGGAAGAGGAGGGTGCAGAGACATGAGTTTAAGTGAAAAACTTAGCCGGATTCAGACCACCCTTAAGGCTCCCAAGAATCTGTATAACAAATTTGGAAAGTACAAATACAGAAATGCGGAGGGCATTTGTGAGGCGGTAAAACCTTATCTGGAACAGAATAAATGTTATATGGTGTTGAAAGATGACATGTTAGAGCTGGGCGGAAGATTCTATATCCGAGCGACGGCGACTTTGTATGATACGGAATCGGATGACTGCATAAAGGCTACTGCATTTGCGAGAGAGGTTGAATCGAAAAAAGGAATGGATGAAAGCCAGATAACAGGGGCGGCATCCAGCTATGCAAGAAAGTATGCGCTGAATGGTTTGTTTCTTCTGGATGATACCAAAGAGGCAGATTCCAAGGAGTATTCCGAGCTAGGAAAAGAAAATACGGAGGAAAATAAGGACGCGGAACAAAGGCAGGTTGAACTGTCGAAGATTTCAGAGATTAAGGTGAAATCACTGGAAGAAAGGTGCAGGAAAGAGGGCATTGAATTGTCCAAACTTATGCGGCTTTATAAGGTTAGTTCCCTCAGTGATCTAAGTGAATTGCAGTTTCGGAATATCAATGATCACTGGGAAGATATAAAGAAGGTGTGACATGGAATTTACAGGCAAAGTTAAGGATATCAGCATGGACTGGCAGACCGGACAGGCGCAGATTACATTTACCATCAATGAGAAGTCTGCACTTGCTTCTGTTGATTCCATAAAAAACTGTGAAAAGCTGACCGTAAAAGCAAAGAAATACCGGCAGAAAAGAAGTCTTGATTCCAATGCTTACGCATGGGTTCTCATGCAGAAAATAGCGGAGGCTACCGGCTCGGATAAGTGGTCCATATATCTTATCTGTCTTAAGAGATTCAGCAAGGCGTTTACCCATGTAATTGTGAAGCCTGAAGCGGTTGACGCAATGAAAGAGTTATATAGGACGTGTGTTGACCTTGGTGAGATAAGCGTAAACGGCACGGCGGGGCATCAGCTGCAGGTTTACTTTGGAAGCAGCACCTTTGATTCAAAGGAGATGTCTGTATTTATTGATGGAATTGTTAGCGAATGCAAGGAACTGGGGATTGAAACATTATCCCCGGTGGAACTGGAAAGGATGAACGCAGAGTGGCAGCGAAGAAGTCAGTAGTAATTGAGGATATGGAACACTGTTTTGTATGTGGCAGTTCCAAGGTGCAGGTACATCATATCTTTTCGGTACCGCAAACCGGAGAATATCGGATAACTATGGATATGTTGCTCCGTTATGTGCCACACATCATACAGGAGACGCTGGCGTTCATTTTAACAAGGATTTTGACCTATACCTAAAGAAACTAGCACAGGCTCATTTCGAATCACAAATAGGTACCAGAGAGGATTTCAGAAAGGTATTTGGTAAGTCGTGGTTATGAAATAAAAAAGAACTGTAGGAAACAATCAACCAATGTCCATAGTGCATGTTGAGAATATCACGGAGAATAAAACAGACTGCTTTCTTGACAGTTCTTAGCAGTCGGAAAGGAGAAAGCCAGATGTCCTATATCAAGATAGACAGAAAGATACTTGACTGGGAATGGTATCGCAATCTGAATACCTGCAGACTCTTTTTCATCTTCTTTTGAAAGCCAATTGGAAGGATGGCAGGTTTGAGGGAAAAAGAGATACCAAAAGGCTCATTTGTGTCATCGGTGGCGAGGCTTGCTGAAGACGGATATGACGCCAAGAGAGATACGAACTGGGTTAGATCATTTGAAGTCTACAGGCGAAGTGACAATCAAAAGTTACTCAAAATACAGTGTATTTACGGTAACAAACTACCATTGTTATCAAGATTGCGACAAGCAAGCGACAAACAGTCGACAAACAAACGACAAACAAACGACAAGCAAGCGACAAACGAACGACAAACGAACGACAACAATAGAAGAAAAGAAAGAAATAAAAGAAGGGAAGAATAATAAAATAGTTCAAAATGTCGTCACGCATTTGAATGTGGCAGCCGGAACAAGATACCGGTATCAGACCGAGAGTACAAAGCGTGTTATAACTGCAAGGCTGTCGGATGGATATACAGAAAAGGATTTGCTGACTGTGATTGACAAAAAGACGGAAGAATGGAAGGGGACGGATATGGAGAAGTTTTTAAGACCGCAGACTCTTTTTGGCGGTAAGTTTGAAAATTATCTGAACCAGCCAAGAGCGTCAGGCAAAAAGGAGAACAAAAACTCATTTAATCATTTTCCGCAGAGGGAAAGAAGCACAGCGGAAATGTCAGCACTGGAAAAAACCATGCTGCATAGAAACATTCGAGAAATCCATGCGGTGGATTAAGGAGGGAGAAGGTATAGGTGAAAGCAATTGAGTATTTAAGGCAGATTAAAAGACTGGATAATTTGATTCATTCCAAGATGGAGGAGGTGGAACGGCTTCGCTGTATGGCTGCAAAAGTAACGGCATCCTCAGACGGTGAGAGGGTGAAATCTTCCGGCAGTCAACAGAAAATGGCGGACACTGTGGACAAGATTTTGGATTTGCAGGAGGAAATCAAAGAAGATATTGACCGGTTTGTCACGATGAAACGAAATGTGATGCAGGTAATTGACTGTATGGATAATGCGGATTATATCAACCTGCTGTATTGCAGATATTTTCAATACATGACATGGGAAGCCATTGCCTGCAGGATGGGTTATACATACAAGTGGGTATGTACACTGCACGGAAGGGCATTGAATCAGATGGACGCCATATTGGATGGCAGAGCCTGACATAGCCGGTTACAAGAAAGGAGAATGTGAAACATGAGGAAATTGATTGAGGACACAAAAAGGCAATTACGGAGTTGATTGACCAGCTGTATTTAGAGTCTAAGCACAGTACCTATTGTGCTATGGTGGTTGAAATGCATAGTACCGGTCATACAACAAAAGAGATTTCGGAGCAGTTAGAAATTTCAGAAAATCAAGTAGCTGAGATGCTGCAGGCAGGAAGTGTGTCAAGAATCAATCGTGTAGGAGGGTACCGATGAAACGATGTAAAATCGAGTATTATATTCCGGTTGGTGCTGAAAATGCAGTGACAAGAAAGGAACTGTGCCGGGTGGTCGGTGTAGGAGACAGAACCCTGCGGAGCATGATAGCCGATGCCAGAAGGCGGGTATGTATTTGCAATTCGCACGATGGCGCAGGTTATTATCTGCCAAGCAGTGTGAACCAGGCAAAAGCATTTTACGCACAAGAGAGAAAGCGTGCAGACAGTATTATAAAAAAGCCTGCGTGGAACATCTAAGTTTATTAAAAACAGCGAGTCAAAGCAGAGAGAAGAAATGAATGGACAAAATATGCTGAGGCTGTAAAAGAAAGGAGTAAGAGGTTTGCTGGCCAGCGGAAAAGACGTCTTTACTCCGTGAACGAAATGACTTATAACGAGTTTTTGAAATCAAAGATTGAAATAGCAAAGGATTCCGGGTTTGAGATAAATCCGGAGGAAATTAATCAGGCGCTTAAACCACATCAGAGGGATGCGGTTGTGTGGGCGCTCAGAGGTGGAAAACGAGCCTTGTTTGAATCGTTTGGTTTAGGTAAGACAATACAGGAAATTGAGTTTGCTATCAGGCGACAAAAAATAAAGGCGGTAAGGCGTTGATTGTGTTACCGCTTGGTGTAAAGCAGGAGTTTACACGAGACGCTGTAGAGGTGTTAGGTTACGAAGCACCGGTATATGTCCGGACAATGAAAGAAGTGGAAGCAGCAGACGGACAGATTTTATTGACCAATTATGAAAGAGTTCGTGATGGGGATATCCGCCCGGATTATTTTATGGCTACTGCACTGGATGAAGCGAGTGTTTTGCGAAGTTTTGGCAGTAAAACATATCAGACGTTTTGGATAAGTTCAAAAACGTGCCCTATAAACTGGTTGCGACGGCTACGCCATCGCCGAACCGATACAAAGAACTGATTCATTATGCCGGCTATCTGGAAGTGATGGACACCGGACAGGCATTGACAAGGTTTTTTCAGAGAGACAGCACAAAAGCCAACCATTTGACGCTTTATCCCAATATGGAGGATGAGTTTTGGCTGTGGGTTAGCAGTTGGGCGTTGTTTGTAACGATGCCGTCAGATTTGTCACCAGAGTATTCAGATGATGGATATGTTCTTCCGCCGTTAGAGATACGGTGGCATGAATTAAAGAACGACGGGAAAGAGGTGGAAGATAAAGATGGTCAGTTTTTACTTTTCCGTGAAGCGGGTACCGGTTTGAAAGATGCTGCTGCCATTAAGAGAAAGCGTGGAACGCCGTGTTGAGAAGATGAAGCAGATAGTGGAAGCGGCACCGGAGGAGCATTTTCTTCTGTGGCACGATTTGGAAGCGGAACGTAAGGCAATCAAAAGGCATTACCGGAGACGGTCGATATATATGGCTCAATGGATTATGACCTTCGTGAAAAACGGGTGCTTGATTTTTCAAACGGAAAGACCCGCTTGTTTGCAACAAAGAAATCATTGTCAGGTTCGGATGTAACTTTCAACGGTATTGCCACCGGGAGATTTTTCTAGGTATTGATTATGAATTTAATGATTTTATTCAGGCAGTGCACCGTTGTTACCGCTTTTTTGCAAAAAAAGCCGGTCATCCTAGATATTATTTACATGGATAATGAGCAGAAGCTTAAGGATGAGCTGATGGCAAAGTGGAAGAACCATAACCACATGGAGGAAAAGATGATTGCAATTGTGAAAAAGTATGGGCTTTCGCAGGCAGGGAAAGCGCATGGATTAGAGAGAAAGATGGGTGTTGAACCAGTGGAAGTAAAAAAGGAAAATATTATAAGGCAGTTCATGATGACTGTGTAGAGTACACAAGACGGATGGAAGATAACAGCGTAGATTTGATACATACTTCCATTCCCTTTGGAAATCACTACGAATATTCAGCGAACTATAATGATTTTGGACACAATCAGAATACAGAACGTTTTTTTGAGCAGATGGATTTTCTCACGCCGGAACTGCTTCGGGTGTTGAGACCGGGAAGAGTGGCAGCAATCCACGTGAAAGACCGCGTCCTGTTCGGAAACGCAACGGGAACCGGAATGCCAACCATCGAACCGTTTCATGCGTTGTGTATTGAATACTATATGAAACATGGTTTTCAGTATTTTGGCATGATTACGGTTGTTACTGACGTGGTACGTGAAAATAATCAGACGTATCGTCTTGGCTGGACAGAGCAGTGCAAGGATGGTTCTAAAATGGGCGTTGGATGCCCGGAATATATTCTGCTTTTCCGCAAATTGCCATCGGATCGGTCGAATGCGTACGCCGATGTGCCGGTATCCAAAAAGTAAAGAGGATTATACCAGGGCGCAGTGGCAGATTGATGCGCATGGGTACTGGAGAAGTTCCGGTGACAGGCTTGTGAGCAAAGAGGAATTAAAGAATGTTTCTGTAGACAATTTGCAGGCAGTATATCGTAAGTACAGCAGAGAAAAACGTATACGATTATACGGAACATGTAAAGTTGGCAAAGGAGTTAGATGCGGATGGTAAACTGCCTGCCGTATTCATGGTTGTTGCTCCCCGGTTCATGGAACGATTTAGAGGTATGGGATGATATTAACCGAATGAGAACATTAAATACAACGCAGTCCCGCAGACGCCAGCAGATGCACGTGTGTCCATTACAGTTAGATATTGTGGAGCGAATTATTAACCGTTATTCCAACAAGGGAGATTTAGTGTATGACCCATTTGGTGGACTCATGACAGTACCAATGATGGCAGTGAAGATGGAACGAACCGGAATGGGGTGCGAATTAAATCCGGATTATTTCCGGGATGGAGTTGGTTATTTAGAAGAGGAAGAATCGAAACGAACGGCACCAACGTTATTTGATTTCTTTCCGGAAGTGCTTGAGAAATAGGAGGATGAGACAATGCAGAACAGAAAAGAAATTGTAATGATAAACGTAGCTAACATTTACCCGCATCCAGATAATCCGAGAAAAGATGTCGGGGATGTAACGGAACTTGCAGAATCAATCAAGAAGCAGGGCGTTATGCAGAATTTGACCGTAATTCCTCTGTCAGCCTTGACAGAAGAACCGGAGGAACAGCCGGATGCGGATACAGAATCTTTGTCCAGTGATTTTCATGTAATAATCGGACATAGACGATTGGCAGCAGCCAAACTGGCTATTGAGAAGGTTCCTTGTAAGATTGTTAGCAAGATATCCAAAAAGAGCAGGTTTCTATCATGCTGGAAGAAAATATGCAGCGTGAAGACCTGACGGTCTGGGAGCAGGCGCAGGGATTCCAGATGATGCTTGATTTGGGCGAGACGGAGGATACGATTGCAGATAAAACTGGCTTTAGCAAAACGACAATTAAACATCGGCTGAACATTGCCAAACTGGATCAGGACGAGCTGAAAAATAAAGAGCAGGATAAGGATTTTCAACTGTCCCTGAAAGACCTCTATGAACTGGAACGTATTAAGGATGTGGAAGAACGGAATAAGATTCTCCGTGAAGCCACGGACAATCGCAATTTAGTTGCCAAAGTTCAGTCGTACATACGAGAAAAAGAGAGACAGAAGAAAACGGATGCCATAGTTAAAATGCTGAAAGAACTGGGCGTGTTTGAGGCTCCTAAACAGTATGCAAAGGGAACAATACGGAAACAAATGGGAGAAAGTAAAGAGTTTCAAATAAATGACGAGGTGCCGGAGAGTATCCAGTTAAAAAATAAGCAGAATGAAAAACTTTATTATTACATTAATTGGATTGAAATTGAGGTCGTTAGGAAGAAGAAAAAAGGCAGTCAAGAAAAAACTGACACCAGCAGAACAGAAGGAAAAAGGAACAAAAAGCAAATAAGAAATACATGAAAGACGTTCTGAAAAGTTAGATGAACGCCGCAGACTTTTTGTGATGGATATTGTTGAGGGAAGAATTGCTCCGGTAAAGGATGAGGAAAAGGTGAAGGATGCATTGTGGAGTGCGCTTGTGTTGAATCAGTCGTGTCTTTATCCGTCACGGCTTAGCTACTTCTTTGCCGGGAAACCGCTTTATGAATGCACAGAGGAGGAAAGAAAGGAAGTATCCGAAAAAGTGGCTAAATTGAGCATACTCCATCAGATGTTAGTGCTTCTCAATGCAGCGATGGATGGAACTGAGTTGGTTAAATATGACGGAACCTATAAAAAAGAAAACGGTCAGGCTCTAATGGATGGCTATAAGGTACTTCGGTTGTATGGCTGGTCGTTTGATGACGAGGAGGAAGAAAAGGTGGTTGACGGAAGTCACGAGTTTTATGAGGAGGAGAGCAGTACATGAAAGAATCATGGAAGGACATTCCTGATTATGACGGAAAGTATCAAGCGGATACAGAGGGAAATATCCGGCGTGTGTATCCATCAGGAAAAACACGCTTGCTAAGACCATATCACAAGCATATGAGTGGAAGCCAAAGGATGATTGTTAAATTAACCAGGGATGGAAAGAGCAGAGAAGAAATTGTGATGCAGTTGATTGCGAAAAACATTTCTAGGAGTTCCGCCGCCGGGACATGTGGCATACCACAAAACGGATGTCAATATGAAAACCATATACAGAATATTTCATACATAAGCAAACGTGAACTGGGTAAACGCACGGGGGCAAAAGAGCCGCCGACAACCAGTTGCAAAAATAGATTGTAATGGTGAAGTGGTAGAACTGTACTCGTCAGCGCGGGAAGCGGCAAGAAAGAATTACATGAGTTATCAAACGATTATAGACCGTTGTAATCGAAAATGTAAGAGTACATTTGCTCCAGATGGCTATGCGTATGCATGGGATGATAAGGAAATCAGCATGCGATATGCATTGCGAAAGATTGAGATTGAGGATGGTTATATGCCAAAGGCACCTGATGTGAAACCGGAGTGGTAAAGCAGATGGCGACCGGATGGTCGCGATCTACTATGTAAAAATATGAGATAACTTTTCATAAAGCGTTACTATTGTAATGAAAAATTCAAGCAATTTACACACTTTTTTGAAAGAAAGGTTTTTTCCTTTTACCACATTTATTATGTTTTTTTCCCATAGTTTTCACCTCCTTATTAAATTTATATATTTAATATGTCTGTTTGGAAGATAAAAATCATACAGAAATTTTAATCGATAAAAGAGAAGATGATATTCGATATAAATATATCGGCAAAAGGATGAAAAAGAATAATAGATTGGAGCGATAAATAATGACAGAAACTAATAGATGGATTCCAGAAAATGTGTATTTCATGAGGGGGAAGAATCATGGCTCAATATTGTAGGTACTGCAATAACCTTGTAAACCGGAAACGGTATTTATTGCACAGAGAAGAATAAGACCATGTCAGAAAGCACAGCAAAGACTACGAACAACTGCAAATTGTACGTTTTTAATCATGTAGATGCTTTCTACGAAAATGCGGATGGTTACAGACCTAGAAAGCCATTAAAACCGATTGGTGATGAATGTGCTGGACAGATGAAACTTGACTTGATGCAACATAACTGAAAGGAGAAAAAGATGACTAACGCAGACAGAATTAGGGAAATGTCGGACGAAGAGTTAGCACTACTTATTATGTGTCCGGCAGAGTATGATTTAGGTTTTAGTAAAGAGTGCAAATGCACTGGTGAGATGAACAGAAATTGCTGTAGATGTACGTTAAATTGGCTTCGCTCAGAAATAGAATAGGAGAGAATATCATGATAAAAGTAAATTGCGATATGTGTGGAAAAGAAATTGATTACAATTCAGATGGCGTAAATGTAGATTTTAACCAGTATGGTAGCGTAAAAAATGAATGGTAAGCAGAAAGAGTATCAAGTGTGTAACAAATGTGCCGAAAAGATTGATTTGTATATTATAAATCATAGATTGGGGGGGTAATAAAATGAGCATAAAACCTATATTGTTTAACACTGAAATGGTAAGAGCTATTTTGGATGGCATAAAGACTTGTACAAGGCGAGTTGTACGATACAAGTATAGTAATACTGAAATGAAAATTAAAAAAGATAAGTATGGCGCCAGATTGATTGAAATTCAGAAAGATGAAAATTCGGATGGCAGTACATATCAAAAATTATTACCATTCGTAGAAAAGGAGGCTCAATATCAGCCGGGAGATATTCTATATGTCCGAGAGACATTTGCGTGGTGTCCGTGCTGGGATTGCGGATTGGATACTACTCCAGATGGATGCAAGAATCCAGTGATATATGATTTTAAGAAGAAAGAACATGGATGCTATATGTACCGTGCATCATGCGAGGATAATGAATATCCTTCTGATGATACATGGCATCCGTCCATCCACATGCCGAAAGAAGCTGCTCGAATTTTTCTAAAGGTTACGAATGTACGAGTGGAGAGATTACAGGAAATTACAGATGATGGATGCATTGCAGAAGGTGTATATCCATCACCTTGTAGAAAATGCAATGCTACGTTTGGGTGTGATACATGCCCGGATGAAGGATATCACGAAACAGACGGCTTTTCAGAACTCTGGAATTCAACCATCAAGAAATCAGACCTTGACCGCTACGGATGGAACGCAAATCCTTATGTATGGGTAATTGAATTTGAACTGTGCGAAAAGCCGGGAAAGGAGTAATTATGAGTAAGCATAAGACAATATCCAAAAAACAAAGACTTGCAGTGTATGAAAAGTATAACCATAGATGCGCTTATTGCGGTTGTGAACTGGAATATAAAGATATGCAAGTGGATCATGTAGAACCACTACATAGATATGAGACAGCATACGCAATTGGAGAAGCGGACTTTCTCGATGAAATTGAAAACCTTATGCCATCTTGTAGGCAATGTAACTTTTATAAGTCAACATTTAGCTTGGAGGATTTCAGAGAACGACTGCAGGTTTCCATGATGAATAACCTTAGAAAGAACTTTGGCTATAAGCTGGCTTTGAAGTATGGGTTATTGGAAGAAAAAATGAAACCAATTAGATTTTATTTTGAAGAAATGAGAGGTGATAACAATGACTAACGCAGACAGAATTAGGAACATGTCGGATGAAGAGTTAGCAGAGTTCCTTTGCAAAGTAAAAATCAGATTATCAGTGGATGGAACATGAATTTCCGAGCGAAGAAGAACACGGCGAGTGGGAAGATTGGCTTCAATCAGAAGCAGAATAGGAGGAAGTATGAGCAACAATTTAGAATTTATGAAAGAGCATAATTGTAAACATCTAAAAAACTGTAAGTTTGCTAGTGTTGTGAAATATCAGTATTCGGATGATAAAAAAGGATGGTATATACAATTTGGAAATGTGCTTCATGGTATAAAATATTGTCCTTATTGTGGTATGAGATTGGAGGATGAAAATGGACGATAGATATTTATTTAAGGCAAAACAGTTGCAAGAAAATTAAAGAGTACATAGAAGTACATACTCGACTTATGTTATTATTATCATGCAAGGATTACAAACAAGGGCATTGATTATACGTCAGTGCCCTTTTTCTCATGCCATGCAGGGTCCACTTTCTCCTACCTGCATGGCTATTTTGTTGGAAGGTGGTGATTGTGATGGCTAAGATGACAGCCAAACAGAAGCGATTCTGTGATGCATACCTGACTGACTTAAATGCCACGCAAGCAGCTATCAGAAGTGGCTATTCGGAAAAGACGGCGTATTCAATTGGAAATGAAAACTTGAAGAAACCTGAATTGAAGAAATACATAGAAGAACGGATGGCGGAGAAAGAAGCTGAACTGATTGCCAAACAAGATGAGGTTATGAAGTATCTTACATCGGTGATGCGAAGAGAAAAGACGGAATCCGTTGTTGTTACGTTGCAGGAAGAGAAGTCGTTATTTGCTCCCGATGCAAACGGAACAATGAGAAAGCAGACGGTGAAGCAGACAGTTCCGAAGGTTGTTGAAATCCCTACCATGATAAAGGATTCAAACAAAGCCGCTGAACTTCTTGGAAAGGCATATGGAATATACACAGATAAGATTGAAGCAGATGTTGATACGGAACTGAACATCAGTATTGATTATGGAGATGAATAATGTTTACAGTGGTTGCGTACGAGAAAAAGACACGGAAAGTTATCCTTTGTCTTCCGTTAAAATTTCAAAATGATACGTTTGTGGAGCAACAATCAACCATCCTTCATAACAACTACGAATATCAGGTTTTTGCTAATCGTGAGCCTGTTTTGTTCGAGGATACAGATGGGGATATCTGCTTAAAAAAAGCAAATGCATGCTTTGTTAATGGCGGTGATTTAATTTGAACATAAATGTTAAGATGAATCCCTGCTTCAAGGAAGTTGACAGAAGCACGAAACGCTACATAGTCATGAAAGGCTCTGCCGGTTCGGGGAAATCCGTTGACACTGCGCAGAATTATATTATTCGTTTGATGAGGGATAAGGGGAGAAATCTTGTGTGTATCCGCAAATCGGATATAACAAACCGAGATTCCACATTTGCTGAATTGACGGGTGCTATATATAAAATGTTAGGTGATAAGGCTGAGCGGTACTGGCAGATAACGAAATCACCGTTGAAATTGACATGTAGGGCAAATGGAAATGAGATTATTTTCCGGGGAATGAATGATGATAAGCAGCGTGAAAAACTGAAATCTATCACATTCCAAAAGGGGAAACTGACAGATGTTTGGTGTGAAGAGGCGACGGAATTGACGCAAGCCGACTTTGAAATTATAGATGACCGATTACGTGGAGAACTTCCCGAAGGGCAGTTTTACCAGATTAGACTGACTTTCAATCCAGTGAATAAAAGCCATTGGATAAAGAAAGTCTTTTTTTTGATATTCCGGATGAAAATGTAATGACGCATCATTCAACGTATCTTATGAATCGCTTTATTGATGAAGCGTATAGGGCACGAATGAAAAGACGAAAAGAAGTTGACCCGGATGGTTATCAGATTTACGGGTTAGGAGAATGGGGCGAGATTGGCGGTCTTATTCTTCATAACTGGGTAGTAGAAGAACTATCGCAGACACTGGAGGATTATGATGATGTAGCAATTGGACAGGACTTTGGATTTAACCACGCAAATGCAATTCTTCTTCTTGGGATAAAGGATGATGATATTTATATCCTGAAAGAGGTTTATGTATTTGAAAAGGAAACAGCGGAGATTATACCGGCGAAAGAGGCGCATATTCCGGAAGATAGGGAGATGTGGTGTGATTCGGCAGAGCCGGACAGAATCAAAACATGGAAGAATGCAGGGTACCGGGCAAAGGCAGTAGAAAAAGAAAAACAAATGAGAAGAAGTATCAAGCGGCACAGATAGACTGGCTGAAGGGCATTGTTCGTAAGGATAAGGTGATAAAGAGAATGATTCACGTGGATCCTTCGTGTGTGAATACCATAAAAGAACTTCAACAGTGGAAATGGAAACGAGATGAGCGCACAGGAGAATATCTGGATGAGCCGGTTCCATACCAGGACGATGCAATGGCTGCATTGAGATACGGCGTGGAAAGATGGCGCAAGAAAAAAGAACATTGTATTAAAGCAGGAGGTGAAAAGGATATGTTGACTATCGAAGAAATACAAAGATTTATTGACGAAGATAGAACGTCTGAAAAGAAGATGTTTGCAAAGAAAAGGGCAGGCGTACTATGACGGAGACCATGATATAAAGCAGTACCGGCTGTTTTATTACAATGCAGATGGCGAATTGGTTGAGGATAAAACAAGAAGTAATGTGAAGATTCCGCATCCGTTCTTTACAGAGTTAGTTGACCAGGCAGTACAGTATGTGTTGTCCGGAAAGGATGGATTTGTTAAATCCAATAATGCCGAATTACAAGCTGAATTAGATTCTTATTTTAACCAGAATGAGGATTTTGTTGCGGAGTTGTCCGAGGTTTTGACCGGCTGTATGTCGAAAGAATTTGAATATATGTATGCGTACAAAAACGCAGAGAATAGAATTTCCTTTATGTGTGCGGATTCAATTGGCGTTATTGAGGTAAGGGCAAAGGATACAGACGATAATACAGAATATGTGATTTACTGGTATGTTGACAGGATAGAAAAGGGACATAAGAAAATCAAAAGGATTCAGGTTTGGGATAAGGACCAAACCTATTATTTTGTGCAGACAGATGAGGGGAAGATTGTAGAGGATGATTCCGAAAAGCTCAATCCAAAGCCTCATACGCTGTAAAAAAAAGATGAATGATAACAATACCTATTATGAGAACTTTGGTTTCATTCCGTTCTTTCGACCGGATAACAACAAGAAACAGTTTAGTTGTTTGAAAACCGTTAAGGAGTTGATAGACGATTATGATTTGATGGCATCCTCGCTGTCAAACAATTTAATTGATTTTGACACTCCCATTCATGTAGTAAAAGGGTTTGAAGGGGATTCATTGGATGAATTGCAGCAGAATTTGAAAACTAAGAAAATTATCGGCATGGAATCGACAGATACCGGTGCCGGTGTTGATATTAAAAACCGTGGATGTACCGTTTCAGGCAAGACAAGTAAAACTTGAATTGGATGAAAAGAATATATACCGGTTTGGTATGGGATTGAATACGGCTGGGTTAAAAGATACAGATGCGACAACCAACATAGCAATCAAAGCGGCGTACTCTCTTCTTGATTTGAAGTGCAGCAAGTTAGAAATCAGGTTAAAACAGTTTTTGAAAAAGATTTTGAAAGTTGTTATTCAGGAAATCAATGACAATAACGGAACGGGTTATAAATTGAGTGACGTATACTTTGAATTTGACCATGAGATTATGAGCAATGCACAGGAGAATGCTCAGATTGACCTTGTAAAGGCGCAGGAACAGCAGACAAGAATTAATACACTTCTGGCTATCGCTGCACAGCTTGACAATGAAACACTAGTGCAGAATATTTGTGATGTGCTTGATATTGACTATGAAGCCATCAAGGATAAGTTGCCAACAGAGGAAGATGATTTGATGGGTGCAGAACAGACATTGAACAGTGTAATACCGGAAGAAGGTGGTGCCGATGAATCAAAGACAGAAGGAAGTCCTGAAGTCACAACTGAGGGATGAAAAGAAAATCATCAATGACTTGAAAAAGATATATAAAGAAGCGCTTACGGACATCAATCAAAAGGTTGCCGTTTTGATGGTTGATGAATCAATGCAGTCAAAGATATACCAAGTAGGGTATCAGAATAGACTGAAGAAGCAAATTGAAGCATCCCTTGAGTTGTTAAATTCAGGGCAGTATGAAAAGATACATAACTATTTGCAGGACTGCTATTCATCCGGCTTTATTGGTGCAATGTATGATTTACACGGTCAGGGGATTCCGTTGATAATGCCAATTGACCAAAAGGCAATGGTGAAGGCTGTTCAAACGGATTCAAAAGATTTCCAAAGGTCTATACACAAAGTTAGGCAAAGATGTTGGAGACCTGAAGAAAAGAATCACTAGTGAAGTGTCAAGAGGAGTTGCGCAGGCACTTCCCTATAAGAATGTAACAAGAAACCTAAACAATGTTACAAGGATTGGCTTGAATCGTTCTATGCGTATTGCAAGAACGGAAGGACACAGAATCACACAGGCTTCTGCACTGGATGGAATGAGGTCGGCGAAGTCTGCTGGTGCTGACGTGCTGAAACAGTGGGATGCTACACTGGATGGACACACAAAGAGATCATCACCGAGAACTGGATGGACAAATCAGAGATGTCGATGATGATTTTGAAGTCGGTGGAATGACAGTTGAAGCACCGGGGATGTTTGGAGATCCAGCAGAGGATTGTAATTGCCGGTGCTGCCTATTGCAGAGGGCAAGATGGGAACTTGATGAATCCGAACTTGATACGTTGAGAGGCGTGCTGACTATTTTGGATTGGACAAGGAGAAGGATTTTGATGATTTCAAGGTCAAATACCTAAATTCAGTTGAAAAAATTGGTAAACGTGGTACAATATTACCAATGAATCTTCAGCTGTTTGCAGAAAAAGACACAACACGCTTCTGAAAGAATGCAATTGAGAGATATAAAGGATGCAGAGATTGATGACGCATTAAAAATCCATTATTCAAAGGGAATGTTGTTATAGATGCGAATGGAAGAAAAAGCATCAAATATATTGGTAAAAAGATGCAACGGTTGTTTTGAATCCGGAAACAAATAAGGTAATTACATCATGGAAAACAAGTTCAAGGCTAAAAAAAGAAATATGAAAGGGATGATTGATATGAAATTTTCGGAAAAGCAAATCGAATTTATGAAAAATATTGGAGTATCAGTCAATTTTGACACAGATATTTCTGATGAAGAGTATGAAGTTATAGAAGACAAAGTGACGGAATACTTGCAAAAACAAGGTTTTAATACTGATTACTCCGTAACCGAACATGGTAAAATGTGTGAATCAATTCTTGATAGGATATAATGTGGGGAAAAGAGACTGACAAGTGTTTACATAACAAGAAAGAAGGCGACAAAATGAAAATTAAACAGTACGATAGAGTCTTGATGCAAGATGGAAGTAAGGCATCAATAGTTGAAATATTTGAAGATGAAAAATCATTTATTGCTGATATAGAGAGGAACGGTGATATTGACACGGAAGAAATCAGTATCGTTGATATAAAAAAGTATTATAAAAGCACTTTGCGGTTAATTGCAAAGGTGCTTTTTTTGAAAGGAGATTATATGGCACGAGATGATTATTTTTTGATGGTATACAGAATATTATCGTATTTGTATCGATGTATAAGGGATGGAAAACAACCGGATGAAGAATATCTGCGGTACCACAAGCGAGATAAATAATAAAATTGATATCAAAGACAGTCAAAAAGGCTGTCTTTTTTATATATATAAAGAAAGAAGGTGAAAATGGTGAACAAAGCATGGTTGAAAGCGGCAGGAATTCGAGCAATCAAGACTGTCGCACAAACTGCTGTGGCGACAATTGGAACAACAGCAGTGATTAATCAGGTTAATTGGTTGATGGTAGTATCTGCATCGGCACTGGCAGGTGTTTTGTCAATATTGACATCGGTTGCAGGTATTCAGAAGTTGAAACAAAGGAAGGAGAATAAGAAATGGCAAAATTTAATATTCATGCAGGACATTGTCCTGACGGAAAAGGTGCATCAGGTGCTGTTGGCATCCTGAAAGAATCTACAGAAGCACGCAAAGTAAAAAACAAAGTAATTGTATTACTGAAAAAGGAAGGTCATACAGCTTATGACTGCACATGCGATGAGAAAAACAACACAGTCAGGATGCCTGACAAAGATTGTGAAAAAATGCAATGCACATACAGTGAAGCGTGATGTGTCCATCCATCTGAACTCAGGAAGAGATGATTTAAAAGGCGACGGAAAAACGGGCGGTGTTGAAGTATATATCTATTCAAATACTTCCAAAGCAAAGAAAGATGCCGAACAGGTTTGCAAAAACATTTCTAAAGCATTAGGCATCACAAACAGAGGTGTAAAGGTAAACACATCATTGTATGTGCTTAGAAAAACAAAATCCCCCCGCAATGTCGATTGAATGCTGCTTTGTTGATGACAAAGATGATGCAAAGAAATGGGATGCGGCAAAATGTGCAGAAGCAATTGCGAAAGCACTGGTTTAACAAATAAGGACATCAGAAATGGTGTCCTTTTTATATGTCCAAAATAGGCTTATGACATGAAAACTATGCTGAATCTATCCCTGTGATAAGGATATAAAACTGCCACGCATGCTGCAAGTTTGTCGGCATGGGAAAGGAAATGATATGAAGTTAGAAGATTTGTTAGGTAAAGAGTTGTATGCACAAGTACAGGCTAAACTTGACGAGGTCAATGCAAAGGAACCTGACAAGTTAAAGCATGTTCGATATGCTGACTTGTCAGAAGGCGAGTATGTTGGAAAGGGCAAGTATGAATCCGAGGTTGAAAAACTGAACAATTTGATTGCCGGAAAAGATGCAGAACTTACAACTGCAAATGGATTGATTGCTGATTTGAAAAAAGGCAACCAAAGGGGAAGAAGGATTGCAGCAGAAGATCAGCAGTTATGAAACAGAAGTTGCAAACCTGCAGAATCAGCTTGCGGAAACAAAATTGCAATCCGCAGTTAAGGTTGCCCTGCTTTCTGAGAATGCCGTTGATGTCGACTATTTGTCATTCAAATTAAAGGAGAAGATGAAGGAAAAGAATTCATCTCTGGAACTGGATGAAAATGATAACATCAAAGGCTGGGATGATATGCTTGCAGGTCTCAAGACGCAGTTCCCGGCAATGTTTGAAAGTGCTTCAGGTGGTGAAAAAATCATCACACCAAACACGCTTCCCAACAATAACAACGAGGACACGTTAACAAAGAGTGAATTGCTGAAAAAACCGTATGCGGAACGTGCAAGGATTGCACAAGAAAATCCGGAGGCGTATGCGGCTGCAATGAATTCGTAAATAAGAAAGAAAAGAGGTAAAAAATATGCCAGCAACAAAATTAAATGACGTTATTAACCCACAGGTTATGGGTGACATGATTGAAGCGAAAATCAATGCACAGGCAAAACTTATTCCTTATGCCAAAGTGGATACTACGCTTCAGGGAGTACCGGGAGATACCAAAACGGTTCCTTCGTGGAATTATATTGGAGATGCGCAGGATTTCGATCCTGAAAATGAAAATGGCGATGAGATTGAGCTGACCAATCTGACAGCGGGCAGCACAACTTTCACAATTAAATGTGCCGCTAAATCCATTGGCATTTTGCAGACGGCAATTAATTCAGGTCTTGGAAATCCAGTTGGACAGTCGGAAAACAGCTTGCAGACTCCATCATTGGAAAAGTTGACAATGATTTGCTTGACGCAGCGTATACAGCACCGATTACAGTAAACAAATCAGATAATCCGATTGGATATGATGCTGTGGTTGACTGTGTGACGAAGTTCGAGGATGAAGAGGATGGTATTGATAAAGTTATGTTCATTCATCCACGACAGGAAACAACACTTTTGAAAGACAAGGATTTCTTATCTGCTGATAAATTCCAGGCAGGTGTTGCAGTAAATGGTGCAATCGGTAAAATTGCAGGATGTTGGATTAAGAAATCTAAAAAGGTAAAAGTAGTTGACGCAGTAAATGCCGTTGCCGGTGTTTACACAATCAAAATCGATACAAAGGCATCGAATGGCGACAAAATTATTATTAATGGAGTGCCATTTGTAGCCGGAACGGATTTCTTGTTGTCAACGGATACTGCGACCGGTAATGCAACTGCTTTGGCTGCTAAACTGAATGATTCAGAAAACGAAGTGCTTTCCTGCTATACGTGGACATCTTCAGGAACTACGATTACAGCAACGGAAGACTCTGGAAAAGAAGGCTCCGGACTGCCGGCAGTTGTGACAGAAGGCTCTATGAAAGTAGTAACAGCAACTACTACAAAAGGGGTAGCCGCTGCATCTGCTGCTTATCTTTGCCCTGTTATTAAGATGGAGCCGGATTCTCCTGAGACTGAGTATACGGAAGATGAACTTCCGGCTCTTACAATCTTTTGAAGAAAGATACGCAGGTTGACCACGAGTGGCTGCCGAAGAAACAGCGCCATGATATTACGGCGGCTAAGTATTACGGTGTTGCACTTACAAACCCGGCAAAGGTTGTTCTTGGTAAGTTTGGTAAATAAGGAGGCTCCCTTATGATAATGTCAGTTGAAGAGTTTAGTACATTTGTGCAATCTGACTTGACAGACAATGTGCTTGAAGCGAAACTTCAGGCACTTGAACTGCTTATCAGGAGATACACGAATAACAATTTTCAGAAAAGAGCATATAGAAGAACCGCTGATATTGTTGGCGGTCTTTTCTTTTGCCGATGACATAACGCCCTTCAGGATTGGTGATACGGTGCAAATTACGGAATCGCAGTTAAATGAGGGGCTGTATACGGTCAAAGAGGTGGAAAAGGATATCTTTACCGTGAATGAGACTGTATTGGATGAAGGACGTGTTCTTTGTACTAAAATTGAATATCCGAAGGACGTTCAGATGGGAGTTATTAACATGCTGAAATGGGATTTGGAAAACCGTGATAAAGTGGGAATCCAATCGGAGACACTCAGCAGACACTCAGTAACGTATTTCAATATGGATGGTGATAATTCTTCAATGGGCTATCCAAAGTCATTGCTTGGTTTTTTGAAGCCTTACATGAAAGCAAGGTTTTAGGAGGGATTTGAATGATTGGTGGAAACATTACGGCAATCCTTCAAGTATCTGCCGCCACAAAGAATGAAATCGGAGAATCCGTGAAATCATGGCACGATGTTGTGGCGTTGCGTGGATGGATTGATCTTTCTTCAGGAGATTCCAAGTATGCAACATTCAATGCAAAAATACAGGAATCTACGCATGTGTTCTTGATGGATTACATGCCGATTCCTGATGTTTTTGAAGTTGATGGAAAAGTTGTTAAGGTATCGGCTGAAAATACAAGAATGATGGTAAATTCAAAGCCATATGATGTGATGCTGATAGATGATCCGATGGAAATGCATAAACAGATAGAAATCTATTTGAAATATACAGGTGGTGATTAGGATGTCCGTGAAATTTGAAGATAATCATATACGCATTAAAGCAGATATGAAAAGCGAAGCAGTAGCGTTTCTTCATGAGGCAGCAGGTGCTTTGGTTTCGCAGACGCAAAGGAATACCGCCGTAGGAAAGGTTAGCGGTGGTAAAACCAAAAGTGAATGGACTTACCAGGTAGATGAATCAAAACTGGAGGCTGCTATTGGAAATCCAATGGAAAATGCAATTTGGGAAGAGTTTGGAACCGGTGAATATGCATTGAATGGCGATGGCGCAAAGGAAAATGGTACATACCTATTGGTAATGCAGAGGGTCAGATTTCCCAAAATGTAGTTGATGCTTACGGGATGAAAGTTGTGCATGGAAAAGGCGGTGTGGATTATGTTGAGACTTCCGGTAAAAGGGCAAAAGACCGTTTTACACCGCATATTTAGCAAAAAAAGAATGCCATCCAGAAAAGACTTGAAAGTATATTGAAAGGACTGGGGAAATGACAAAAGAAATCCTAAAAATCATATCGGATTCGATGGAAAGCCTTGGTTTGAATTATGAGTTTATGGAATGGACATCAGAAATAAGGTATCCATATTTTGTTGGTGAGTATGGTGAAACACAACAATCTACGGAAGATGGTTTGCAGGAGTCATCCTTTATTCTGACTGGATATACAAGGGGGACATGGCTTTCTTTAGAAGAAATAAAAAGAATTGATACAAGCATATTTTGATGCGGTCAATGGTCACACGGAAATTACGGCGAGTGGTTCCGGTGTGGCTATTTTTTATTCAAACAGTTTCGCTGTTCCGACAGGTGATGCTGCGTTGAAGAAGATACAAATTAATTTAACAATCAAAGAATGGAAGGTGAAGTAATTATGTCAAAAGCAGGAAAAACAGGTGTAACAACCGGAACTCCGAAAACATTCTTTTTGGTGCCGGTACGATTCACAAAAATTTAGAGTATAGAGCGGAAAGCGGATGGAACTTTGAAGAGTCAATCATCGGAGCAACGAGCGGTGGCTCTAAAGTGTCCATTATACCGGAGTTTTATGATGTTGAAGTGGATGGTGTGCTTGTGCCAACGAAAGGATTGAAACAGAAAATTGGCGAAACTGCAGAAATGGAAATTAACTTTGTTGAGTTGACAGAGGAAATTATTAAATCCTCCACTATCGGCAAGAATGGAAGTTCAGAAGACAGTTCGTATACACTCATTGAATCCAAAAGTTCGCTTTCAGATGGTGATTATTACGATAATATTGCATTTGTTGGTCAGATGCTGGATGGCAGAAACATTATTGTGATTTTGAGAACACATTGTGTACCTCCGGAATGGAGCAGGAAGGAAAATCAAAAGAGGGCGCTGTTGGAGCTTATACGTTTGCTTGTCACGCAGATATTGAAGATGATACAGACCTCGATACGCTGCCTTGGAAGATTTACTATCCAAAAGTGGCATAGTTGATAACTGAAAAGATAATTAGCAGAAAGGATGTTTGAAAAATGGCAGAAACAACTTATGAATTAAGGAAATTATGCAGCAAAGATATGTTCCCTATGTTTAACATTATCCGTAAAATTGGTGTTAAGGAATTTAAAGCCTGCTTTGAATCAGAAGAAGTAAAAAAGATGATTCAGAGTGATGGTAAAAAGAATTTGAATTCCATTGGTATAGCAATTATTACGGATGTCGTTGGAATTATATTAGATCACGTATCGGATTGTGAAAAAGATATTTACAAATTTTTGTCAGGTATATCTGGATTAAAAGAGACGGATGTTGCAGAACTTCCGTTAGATGAATTTGCAAGAATGGTTGTGGCTGTAGTAAAAAGGATGAATTCAAGGATTTTATTCAGGTTGTTTCAGAATTGTTCAAATAGGTGACATAAAGTTTATGGACTTGCTATTTAACCGATATGCAAGTCCATTTTTGTTACTTGATTCTATGCTTGAATGCGGAAGGTTTTTAGAGGTTGTTAGTGAAATCTATGATATGAATAACGAACGGGTGATAAATGATACCCTGTTTGATACATGGCTTCATAAAGATTTCGAAAACGACTATTCTGAGTTTAGAAGATTGGTGAAGCAGCCGATTGAAGTAGAATCGCAAGACATTGATTTTGAAACAACTATTAATTGTTCGAGAGATATTTTGAAGAATTTCAATCCAAATGACAGATAGAGAAATACAGAGGAAAGGAGGAGATGTGAAATGGAACTTTTTTAAGCTTGTAGGCTCAATTGCTGTTGATACGGCAAATGCGAACAAAGCTATTGATGAAACCACAAAGAAAGCGGATGATTCCGGCGGAAAGATGTCAAAAGTATTGAAAGGAATTGGAAATGCAGGGAAAAAAAGTTGGAAGTATGGTTGCTGGTACTGTTAAGGTTGCAGGCGGTGCTGCGATTGCTGTAGGTGGTGCGGCGGTGGCAGCAGCCAACAGTACACGAGAGTACAGAGTTGAAATGGGTAAATTAACAACAGCGTTTCAAACGTCTGGACACTCAGCAGATTCTGCAAAGAAAACATATTCTGACCTTGAATCGATTCTTGGAGATTCCGGACAGGCAGTTGAAGCGGCAAATCATCTTGCGGTACTCACAAATAATCAAAAAGATTTAGATACATGGACGAATATTTGCACAGGTGTATTTGCAACATTTGGAGATTCGTTACCAATTGAGGGGCTTACAGAAGCGGCGAATGAGACGGCAAAAAGTTGGTCAGGTTACAGGACCTCTTGCAGATGCGCTGAATTGGGCAGGTGTTTCTGAAGATGAATTTAATAAGAAACTTGCGACGTGTTCAACGGAGCAGGAAAGACAAAAACTTATTATGGATACTTTGAACAAGACATATAAGGATGCTTCCAACACCTACAAGGAAACAAATAAAGATGTTATTGAATCGGAAAAAGCAAACCAACGATTTACAGATGTAATGGCAAATGTAGGGGCAATGGTAGAACCTGTTTTGAATAAATTAAAGAATTCATTTGCGAATGTAGTGGAAGGAATAATGCCTATGGTTGAACAGGCAATACCAATGATTGTGGCAGGGCTGGAACAGTTGATACCCTTTGTGTCTCAATTTGCAGAAACGATAATACCGGTCGTGATGAACACGGTAAGTCAGCTTCTGCCCGTATTTATAAATTTAGCAACTTCTGTTCTTCCGCTGATTGCGCAGGCAATCATGGCCATAATGCCAACAATTCAACAGTTAATTCCGGTAATTACACAACTGCTGACATCCATACTGCCGGTTGTAACTCAGATACTGCAGCAGTTATTGCCACCACTTATGCAGATTGTACAGATGGTGTTGCCGGTTATTGTTCAGTTAATTCAGGCGTTACTTCCGGTACTGACACCATTGTTTGACGTGTTGCAACCTGTTATGACCTGCATAATGACAATACTTCAGCCGCTAATTCAGTTGGTTACGGCAATATTGCCACCAATTATTACATTTATACAAACGGTTGCTACGGTTTTATCTACTGTTTTAGTACCGGCGATAAACGTAATTTCCAATATTCTTGGTGTAATATTACCGCCAATTATATCGGCGCTTGGTACGGTTATCAACGCAGTTGTAACGGTATTTACGGCTGCATTTAATGCGATTAAGACGGTATGGGAAACGTTAGCACCTGTGTTTAGTGCAATATGGAACAAAATTAAGGTTGTGTTTGGACCGGTGGCTGCCTTTTTCAAAAAATGTTTTGGTGCCGCATTTACTGCTATCAAAACAGTGTTTGGTGTGCTGGTTTCCGTGTTTCGTGGAATATGGAATGGAATCAAAGCGGTCTTTAGTCCGGTTATATCGTTCTTTGGAAAGATATTTAAAGGTGCGTGGAATGGAATTAAGTCTGCATTTAGTGCGACTGTAGGATTCTTCAAAACCTTGTGGAGTTCAATTAAATCGGTATTCAGTGGCGTAGGCAGTTTCTTTACCAGCGTGTTTGGAGTGATTGGTGATATTTTGAAGGCTCCGATTAACCTGATTATCAAAGGTTTGAACTTTTTAATTAATGGTATTAACAAAATTTCATTTGATGTTCCGGATTGGGTGCCGGTTATCGGAGGTGGAAAGTTTGGCTTTGACATTCCAACGATACCAGAGTTAGAGGAAGGCGGCGTCCTGGAAAGAGGTCAGGTTGGATTACTGGAAGGTAATGGATCTGAAGCGGTTGTCCCACTTGAAAAAAATACCGGGTGGTTGGACCAGATTGCGTTAAGATTGGCAAAACTGAATCCGAGCAGTTCGGATGGGGAGTCTGTCCAGAAGTTGGATGCTATTATTACTCTGCTTCAAGAAATGGCAGGAACGAATCGAATTGAAGAGATTCAGAAAGCACTTGCCGGGACTGATATTTCGTGGAATAAAAGAGAGATTGGAAGGCTGGTGAAATCATTTGCTTGATTGTATTAAATATGTCAACTCATTTGGCGACACAATTGAATTTAATAAACTGCCATATATGCTCCAATCATCTGATTTGAAGGACTACAAATGGTCGTGTAGTACAAAAAACGAATACAATCCAAAGATATATTCGTTCAGTCGAAATATGGTTGAAAAGAAAGTACAGATTGCGGTGGTTGCTTCTACGAAGAAAAAAGTATGATGAATACTGCAATAGACTTTTGGAAGTCTTTGAAAAAGATATTTATGCTGTAAAGAAGGGCAAGTTGATCGTCAATGATGATTACTACATGGAAGGTTATTTTGTCCAGAAGCAAATTAAAGATTGGTATGCATCCAAAGTGATAATGAACGAATTCGTATTTGTCAGTGAGACCGGAAAATGGATGAAAGATGTGTATAAGGTGTTTGGTTCATCATATACGCCAATATTTTCAGAAGATAATCCGGATGTCGGTTTTTGCCCGAATGATTTTCCTTTTGATTTTGCACCGGCATCCGATGCAAACAAACTGGTGAGTGACAGTTTCGTTCCATTTGATTTTGAAATCGTATTTCATGGAGCATGCGAGGACCCTACGTTGATTGCAGGCGGCAAGGTTTATCGTGTATATACTGCGTTGGAAGAAGGCGAATATTTGACCATTAACAGCAGCATAGAAAAAACGATTGTAAAAAAACAAAGGCAAATGGTGAAAAGGTAAACGAATTTTCAAGACGTGACAGAGAAAATTATATCTTTGAAAAAATGCCAGCGACAGATGGAAGAACATTGATGCAGTGGCAGGAAGGTTGTATTGTTTCTGTTCGTTCTTTTACGGAAAGGAGTGAGCCAAAATGGATTTGATATATGCGGACGAGAATCGGATTGACCTTGGAGTGCTGCAGGATTATAAGTTTGACCTTGCGTATGGTGAAAGTGAAAATGACTTTGAGTGCACGGTTTTGCTTGATAACAACCCATGTCAGCAGGATTATATTCTCTATATTGAAGGTACGGAATACGGAGGGATTATTGATAGTATAGCGCCGGACCCGGATAATAATAAGCTGGCTTATAAGGGAAGAACATGGCACGGAGTGCTAAACAGTAAAGTATTAGAGCCGGATGCCGGGTATGATTATCTGACGGTATATGGCGATGCAAATGAGGTTGTTCTCGAACTTATCGAGAGAATGAATCTTACAGATACATTTTTTTGTTAGTGGTGATTTGTCTGGCATTGAAGTTAGAAATTATCAATTTCGCTATGAAAATGGATATGATGGAATACGGAAAATGCTTCAATCGTATCATGCAAAACTGTGTATGAAATGGCAGGGTAATAAAGTATTGCTTTGGTGTGAATTGCTTTGCGATTATTCGATTGATGAAGAATTTGATACATCGCAGGTTTCTTTTACGATGCAGAAAACTTTAATTTATGCAACCATATAATCTGTCTTGGCCAGGGTGATTTGAAAGATAGGCATGTGATACATATTTTTTCGAATGAAAACGGTGGTATTTTACCATATGCTTTGACGGATAATCCAATGCAAGATAGTGATTACATCCTTGATAAGAGAAATCAATCGTTGTTTGGCAGTGCAGAGATTGCGGAAACGTATGACTTTAGTTCAGCGGAAACGATTGAAAATTACCTGCCACTGCCAAATGAGCCTCCGGACTGGAAACAAGATTATACGAAGTATTTTCAAATTTCAGATGGAAGTTATAAGGAGATTGAGAGGAATCTTCAGGATGTGTATGTGCTGCAGACGGTGCAGCCGTGGAACTGGAACTCAAATTACAAAGACTACTTTTATTTATCAAATGGTGAATACAATAACGTGGAAAGTGAGTCGAAAACGACTTATGTACTGTTGACAAAAAACAACCATCTGACTGGGCGGCTAATTACAAGGACTATTTTGAAGTCAAGGAAAATGAGTATGCTGCCGTTGACAGTGTGACTGTTGAAATATATAAGAAACAGACAAAACAGCCAAACGACTGGAATAAAAATTATGGTAATTATTATGTTACAGATGGTATTGATTACAGTCAATGTTCTGCAGACTCAAAGGAAGTTTATAATTTGCAGGTGCGTCAGCCATCCGATTGGAAACATACATATAAAGACACTTATTGTATTTATTTTAATGGTAAATATGTAAAATGTGGAGATTTAGCCATTTATAAAAAGAAAGCACCTAAGTGGCGGACAAATACGTTTTATAACAAGGGAAGCAAGGAAGTACCACCCAAATGGAACGCTCAGGACAGATATACCAAAGAAACCAAGGTTGTGGCACCGAACTGGAAAGCAAATAAATATTATATGAAGGTAGTTACCGATTTTCCAACGTGGACGCAAAACAAATATTATACGTGCCAAAAGGATGTTGATGTTGGTGTTGAATTTGCACCGAATGCTTATTATGAAAAGGTACTGGACCATTATAAAACAATGGTTGACGGTGCGATTGAACGGTTTGCAGAGTATTACGCTTCGGACGAATTGGAAATCTCACTGGATACGGAAAAAATGTATGATATAGGTGATATTGTCGGAGCGTTTGAAAACAACACGGGAATATTTGTTGCGCAGCCAATCACGAAAAAGATTGTAACCATTGAAAGAGATAAAGAATCAATAAGATATGAGGTGAAGAAAAATGGCAGTTAATATTGTAACAGGGCGGACCGGTACAGAACATATCACGTCAGATGATTTCCGGGCAATGAATGCTTCTGTTTTTGGAACGGGGAAATATGTTTTTGATTATGGTCAAAAATTTGCTGCAACGATTGTTACAAATAATCAAATTAGAATCCGGGACGGAATGTGCATGAACCAGGGAACGCAGATGGGAGTCGAGCTAACGGATTATGTGGATGTAGCAATTGAAAATGGCATTAGTGGTTTAAATAGGAATGACCTGATTGTTATGCGATATGAAAGAAATGCAGACACATCGATTGAAAAGGCATCCTTAGTAGCTATCAAAGGTACATCCGGAAGCGTTGGGGAAGACCCTGAATATAACACCGGCAATATTTTTAGATGGTGGCGATTTGATAGATGATATGCCGCTGTTTAGGGTGAAAATTGAATCATTAACTATTACGGCAGTAGAACCGATGTTTACTGTTTTTGATTCTGACATTAGAAAAAATTAGCAGAATTATCAAATGTTGACAATACAGCTGACGCAGATAAAACAGTAAATATTGCAAAAGAAACTTTCTAATGAAAAAGCAATTGGAAGTGCCAAAAGACCGGTATATTTCAATGAAGATGGTGTTCCGGTGGCAGGAACTTATACATTGGGGGATGCATGTCAGAAGTCATTGGGAGTAGTTAATACCGGAGATACCGGCTTAGTAACTGGTGGTCAGGTAGCGGCGTCAATTGGTGTTAAGGGAAACTATGAAGAAAAAAACATGGACACCCTCAATTTCTCATTATTATGGTGATAAGAAATACGCAAATATTTTCAGCTATGGTGAATATAAAAAGGTTGGCAATATAGTTCATATTAAAGGCATGCTTGAATTGCAGAGTGAAACACCTAGTATTAGTGAGTTTTGCCTGAAAGATTTGCCATACAACCCAATAGGATATATCAGCAAGGAAATACGTGAAATATATGCCGGTCATGTCATGATAGGCGGTACTTTGGCAACGAAGGTTACAAGTGGCACAGGCTATCTTAATGTGATATTACCGAAAGCCAAGCAGATTTCGATGGTTTACATAGATTTGATTTATTGGATTTGATTAATGGAAAGGAATGGTGAGATGATGGAAATTAAGGAAGAAAAGACGGTTGATATGCTTACGAACCAATCAGTTAGCATTTTAACTCAAAAGTTTATTGAAATTAATGGAGTGAGATCACAGATTGGCGATGGACATAGATGTGCCTATGTTAATTCTGAAACTGGAAGAAGTGATTTGCAGGGGACGGAACCGGAAGAAATTGTTAATGCGGTGTTTGCAATCTGGGGAGAATCTCCAACGGTTGTGGATGAATTGGAAAAATAAGAAAAGGGGGACTAAAGAATGAAACAAATGATTTGTACGATTTTTGGTTTTGTTGGAAGTGCAATAGCGTCAGTATATGGCGGATGGACGTCAGGAATGACAACATTGTTTATTTGCATGGCAGTAGATTATGTAGCGGGATTAATTCTTGCAGTGGTGTTTAAGAAGAGTCCGAAATCAGAAACGGGTAGAGCAACATCGCATGCATGCTTTATGGGCTTGTTAAAAAGGGCATGATATTTGTGATTGTCCTTTTGATGCACCGAATAGATTTAGTTATTGGTACCGATTATATCCGAGATGCTACGGTTATAGCATTTATAACAAATGAATTGATTTCCATTGCAGAGAATGCAGGTTTGATGGGAATCAAACTTCCGTCGGTGATTACAAGGTCTATTGATGTACTGCAACAGAAAGCGGATAAGGAAGGTGAAAAAATTTAAAATGCAAATTGTTGTCATAATTTGAAAGAATATTTACGGTAGTTATCGGGAAAAATGAAAATGAACAGTTGTTCCGTTGACATTTCCTAATTATCGTGTATAATGAAATAAACGAAAAATGAAGCACAAAAAGGGGGCAGACGATTATGGCAACAAAAAGTATGTTAAAACTGTCACCATAAAGACGAGAACTATGGGTGTATCTCTAGCTGATGCTCTTGAAAGGTCGATTCAGCAAAAAAGAACATAGTGTTGAATACAAAACAAGATGTAAAGAAGTAAAAAAAGGAGAGCGTCAAGAAGTTTTTTGACAATTATTGATATGTCAGAGTTAAGACAGATTAATTTACAAGATATGATAGAAGAGATTGGAGAGGATAGAACGAAGTCTATTCTCTCTGATTTTTCATGTGACCAAAATCTAGATGTGCAGGAATTTATTCAAAGAAAAGCTGTTGAGTTTTCGAAGCGAGGATTCGCTAAAACAACTTTGGTTTTTGGGTTAGTGATAACGAAGATGAGAAGTGCTTAGTTGGCTATTTCGCTTTGTCAAACAAAAAATAACTGTAAAAAAGAAAGAAGTAAGTAAAAATACATATAAAAGGATACGTTTATTTAGCGATGACAAAGAAAAGGATAGTTGCACAATACCAGCAATTTTGATTGGACAGTTATCAAAAATTTCAAAGATGGAAATGATACTTTGATTAGTGGTGCAGAACTTTTGCAGATGGCGATTGATAAGGTGAAGCAGGTTCAGTATATGATAGGTGGAAAATTTGTCTATTTAGAATGTGAAGACAAGGAACGGTTACTTGAGTTTTATACTACTAACGGATTTGTTTCATTTGGAAAAAGAATGCTTGACAAAGATGAGATTAATATTAATGGTAAATATTTGATACAGATGCTAAGATATCTTCATTCGTAAGATTCAATAGAAGAATGCATATTATAAACCGAAAAAGGTGGCTTTTTGCCATCTTTTCGTGCTTTATAAGAGTTTATATCTCTCAGCACTACGGTCCACCCAGCTGACTGATTATTACTTTTGCCAATTTTGCATTCGGCGTTTTGATATTGACCGGGTATTCCAGTCGTCGTTCATACGTCCACATCAGCTGCACCCCCCTTCCCATGCCACGGTTCATCGGTCCAGGTCCAGCCATCGTTTGTATCAATACCGGTTAAAAATAACGGTCCGCAGTGTTTTCGTAATCGCAGACGGCTTCTTTGTACATCTGCTGGTAACGGTTGAAATAATCCATTGCCTTGCCATCGCAAGGATGAGTATCCAAATACATACCGGCGTCAATCATGCAGAATCCGGCCTCACGTACAGCGGTCATTTTCTGATGCTTTGAATGTCTGTTTTGATTCATCAATAAACACCTCGCCTTCCACAGGAGTTGTTTTGCATATAGGGCTGTCGGTTATGGCAGCCACAAGAACCGGAATGGGAGTGGTTTTGACTGCGGTCTGCCTGGCAGGCAGCCTGTGCACCAACAAACGGAAAAACTAAATCTTCGAAAATGGTGCCGTGTCTTAAGGCACATTCGCCCTCCATGACATTTTCAAAAAGTCTGCCATGGGACATATGCCATTGCTAATGGTTTCTTTGAAAGATTCATAGAAACTCCTTTTTTGTTTTTACTATATATTATGTAGAAAATGTCGAATGTGAAAAAATAAAATTTATTGAGAAAAAGTATTGACAAGCAAAGATAAATGATATATAGTAATAACAGTAACAGTTACTATTATCAAAAAGGAGCGTGAGATATGGCTGGACTCAAGTATAGCAGGCAGCGGGAAGCTGTGTTAGTCTATCTGCGTTCAACAAAGTCTCATCCGACTGCGGAGCAGGTATATCAGAAAATCAGAGAAGAATTTCCTAAGATAAGTTTAGGAACGGTATACCGAAATTTAAACTTATTAGCAGACTGTGGTGAGATTTTGCGATTGAACTGTGGTGACGGGGTAGAGCATTTTGATGCAACGACCACCCCACACAATCATTTTATTTGTCGTCGTTGCAGACAGGTAATCGATTTGGAAGCCGACTGGGATTTTGAATTGGATACCAAGATGGATGACGAGTTTCCCGGAAAAATAGAAGGACATGAAATCTATTTTTACGGCATCTGTAAAAAATGTTTATAAATCACAAAGTGGTTAAACTAATTTATCAAAAGGAGAGTGTATTAGTATGAAGAAATTTGTATGCAGCGTATGTGGATATGTTCACGAAGGAGACAGTGCACCGGAGCAGTGCCCGGTTTGCAAGGCACCGGCAGAAAAATTCAAAGAGCAGACTGGCGAAAGAGAATGGGCAGCAGAACATGTAGTAGGAGTTGCTAAGGGTGTCAGCGAAGACATCGTAGCTGACCTTCGTGCAAACTTTGAAGGTGAATGTTCAGAAGTAGGAATGTATCTTGCTATGGCAAGAGTAGCACACCGTGAAGGCTATCCGGAAGTAGGCCTTTATTATGAAAAAGCAGCTTGGGAAGAAGCAGAGCATGCGGCAAAATTCGCAGAACTTCTTGGTGAAGTAGTAACTGATTCCACAAAGAAAAACCTGCAGATGCGTGTTGACGCTGAAAATGGTGCAACAGCGGGTAAATTCGACCTTGCAAAACGTGCCAAAGCAGCAGACTTAGACGCTATCCATGACACTGTTCATGAAATGGCAAAAGACGAAGCCCGCCATGGTAAAGCATTCGAGGGATTGTTAAAGAGATACTTTGGCTAAGCTCCAAGCCATGCATAAAAATAAGCAGCCATTCATTGTGAGTTCACTCACAAAATGAATGGCTGCTTCTATTTTTATATACGGCGCGAGCCGTCCATGAGCCCGCTAGGGCGAATGGGGCAGGGCTTGGAGCAAAGAGAAGAGGGCGCGAGCCGCTTTCGTTTTATACTTGAAGAACCAATTGTTTTGTGGTATAATTTATTCTCGAGCAGTGCTCGATAAGGGGTTTTTACAGTAAGAGACCCTGGTAAGGATTTATAGTAAAGGAGATAAGTAACATGAACAGTAAAGTAAAGGGCGTTTTACAGGTCTTACTGGTTCTTGTGCTGATTGCAGCGTTTGCGTTTGTAGCAGCAAGGGGAATTGGTGGCGCACACCGAGGAAGCGCAAAGAACATTCGTCTTGGATTGGATTTGAAGGTGGCGTGAGTGTCACATATCAGGCTTACAAGACTGATAGTACCGGTAAGAGAACCGGTGAACAGCCAACCGATAAAGACATGGCAGACACGATTTACAAGATGCAGAAACGTGTGGAAACATTAGAGAGCACGGAAGCTGCAGTATATCAGGAAGGTAGTGACCGTGTCACAATCGATATTCCGGGTACCAGTGATTCAGAAGAGGTTTTGAAGGAACTTGGTAAAGCTGGAGCGCTTTATTTCATTTTGTATTCAGATCTGAAGACTGAAAAAGGCGGCACACCAAACGAAGGTGATAAAGTCGTTTACGACAAATCGAAAGTCCTTTTGACCGGTGACATGATTGGTGAGGCAACTTCCGGCAGCAGACAGCAGGAAGGCACCGGAAAGACTGAATATGGTGTTTCTATTAAATTCGCAGGCAAAGGAATTAAGAAATTTGCTAAGATTACCGGAGAGCATGTTGGTGAGCAGCTTGCTATCGTATACGATGAGAAGTTAGTTTCTGCACCAAACCTGAAAGAAGAGATTTCCGGCGGTGAGTGCTGGATTTCGGGAAGCTTTACTTCTGAGTCCGCAGAGCAGCTTGCTTCTACCGTACGTATCGGTGCTCTTCCATTGGAACTTGAGAACATTCATGGTAACGTAGTAGGAGCAACACTGGGAAGTCAGGCATTGAAATCCAGTTTGTTTGCCGGCGTGGTTGGTTTGATTCTCGTAATCATTTTCATGATTGTTATGTACCGCATCTCCGGTGTGGCAGCCAGCATTGCATTGATTTTCTATGTAGGTGCTATGCTGCTTGCACTGAATGGTTTGAATGTAACATTGACCCTGCCCGGTATTGCGGGTATTATCCTGAGTATTGGTATGGCGGTGGATGCAAACTGTATTATATTTACACGTATCCGCGAGGAATTGGCAACAGGTAAGACGGTAGCGTCTGCGATTGATAATGGATTTTCCAAAGCGATGTCCGCCATTATCGATGGTAACGTAACAACTTTGATTGCTGCTTTGGTACTGTATCTCAAAAGGGTTCCGGTACGGTAAAAGGTTTTGCGATGACACTTGGTATTGGTATTGTGTTGTCTATGTTTACTGCTTTGTTTATTACAAAACTTTTGATGAAAGCATTCTGTGCACTGGGTATGACAAATACTTCAATGTATGGTATTCAGAAAGAGCGTAAGACAATTAACTTTATTGGTAACTGGAAGAAATATGTTGTTATTTCCGGAGCTGTTGTTGTAATCTGTGTGGCAGGACTTGTTGTCCGTGCTGCTTCCGGTGGTCCATTATTTAACTATAGTTTAGATTTTGCCGGTGGTAACTCAACATCTGTTGACTTATCTAAGACTGTAACCGATGAAGATAAACAGAAAGCAGAAGATACTGCAAAATCTGTTATTGGAAGCGGTAAGAGTGTTGAAATTTCGGTTGCTGATAATACAAAGATTGTTGTTCGTACCGAGGAACTCAGTGAGCAGAAGTCGAAGAATTGAAAGCAACGATGGCGAAAACATTTGGCGTGGATGAATCTACCAAAATTGAGTCCGAGTTCATTAGTGGTTCTGTCAGTGATGAAATGAAAGTGGATGCAGCTGTAGCAACTCTGATTGCGACACTTTGTATGTTGCTTTATATCTGGATTCGCTTCCGTAAACTTTCAACCGGTATCAGTGCTGTTTTGGCACTTGTTCATGATGTAATTGCTGTGCTGACTGTTTATGTAGTGGCAAGTGCATTTATTCCGGTCGGAAGTACATTTATTGCATGTATGCTTACGATTGTTGGATACTCCATCAACGATACCATCGTAGTATTTGACCGTATTCGCGAGAATAAAGCGAAGGCTACGTCAAGAACAAGCCTTGCAGAAATTATTAACAAGAGTATTACAGAGACATTGTCTCGTTCCATTAATACTTCGGTAACTACCTTTATCATGGTATTTGTATTGGCAGTATTCGGTGTAGATTCCGTACGCCAGTTTGCAATTCCGTTGATTGTAGGTATTATTTCCGGATGTTATTCATCAGTATGTGTAGCATCACCATTGTGGTATGTTCTTTCCGGAAAAGGAGAAAAAAGAGCAGAAAGCAGTCACTTATTCAAAGAAGAAAAAATAATTCTTTGTGAATAAATATTGGAACAAGAAAAGAAGAAACTACAAATCGGGAAACAGTAATGTTCATGCGAATGATAGTTTCTTCTTTTTTCGTATGACGAACAAAAGATGTCAAAAGTTGATAATTAGACACAATCTATGTTATACTACCAATACAGTCTGCATAAGAGACAAAGGAGGATTCCAGTGCATGGCAAAGGGAGATAAGAAGAAAAAGAAAAAGAGGTCATTGAACTGACGCCGGCGGAACGGTTTGTCCAGTTAAAGACATTAAAGAGAGCGACAAGATGCCTTTTAGTAGATGAAGATGTTTATCGTATCTACGTGCGTCTTACAAAAGATTTCGCACAGATGGATGAGTTAGGTAAAGAGACTCCGTTTGAAGGATATGAAGAGTGTGCTGCGTTAAGTGAAGAATGTGCTGCTCTTGCAAAAGAATGGGAAAAGAAATTGCCGGCGGAGAGAGAAGTGATTTCACGAACTGTTACGACAACAGTGAAGAAACAGGAAGAAGACGACAACAAGAAAAAAGGAATTGCAAAATGGGTTGTACTTGTGGTTATTGTTGCAATGATTGTCTGCTATAATGTTCCGGCAACCCGTTATCAGTTAGCCGGACTTTCTGCAAAAGTTGGTTTTGATAAATGGGCATCGTCCACATACGAAAAACTGGGCGATTATAAAGATTGTAAAAAATCAGATTGTTTTGCTTGAGAAAAAGCCATCGAAAAGTGAAAATTGGTGGTGTTGTGAAGTTTGGAACTTGTGACTGGATGGTTTTGGAGCGTACAGATGGTAAAGCTCTGCTTACAAAAATATATGGCAGATAATAAACATCCATACCATGATAAATCAGAAAAGGTTACATGGGAGAGTTGTGCGCTGCGAAAGTATCTGAATGGTGAATTCCTTGAGGACGGTAAATTTACACCGGAGGAATTGGCGATGGTTTTGACTACAAATGTTGAAAATGTTGCAAACGAAGAGTTTGGGACGGACGGTGGCAAGAATACGCAAGATAAAGTATTTTTGATGAATGAGCCGGAGTTTGCCAAATATAAGAAGAAACTGAAAGCAAAGGCAAAGACAATGCGGCTGCGTACACCGGGCAAAGATGCCACGGCAACGACGTATGTTTCTGCACTGGGGGATATTATTACCTATGGTTTCCGGTGGATGAAAATGGTGCCTGCATACGTCCGACGATGTGGGTAAATTTGAAGTAAGGATGCCTATGTTTTGCCACGATTGCATGATTAAATGTAACTGTTCGGTAAAGGACAGTTACATTTTTTAGGAAGGAAGCGTAAATAAAATATGAAGTGTAAAAAAGAATACTATTGTTAGCGCTGTTACTTTTTTTCCACTGTATTAATTGGTGGGATGAATGTTCAGGCAAAGAAAAAGACGAAGCCAAAGTCATTGAAAAAGCAAAGATTACTTTGGCAAAGAGCAGTTATACATATAATGGAAAAGCCAAAAACCAGCTGTTACCGTAAAACTTGGCAAGAAAAAAAACTGAAAAAAAACAGGGATTATACGGTCAAGTATACAAAAAAAAAAATGCCGGAACGGCGAAAGTTACAATTAAAGCTAAGAAGGCTAAAAAAGGGAAAAAGCCAAATATAAGGGCAGCAAAAGCAAAACTTTTAAGATAAAAAAGCAAGTCGTCTGCTAGTACCGGACAAAGCAGCATATTCAGCCGTTGAAGGAGATGGTTCATTTTCGATTGTAGCTAAACCATCGAAAGGCGGTGGAACAGTAACATATGCCTGCGCGACAACTGGTGTGATCAAAGTCACGAAAGCCGGCAAGGTTACGATTGTTAAAACCTTTGATAAGACATGTAAAACATTGTCCAAGCAGACAAAAGATACGATTAAGAAAGTTTCGACAAAGGTAACCATGAGTGTGCCAGCAACAACAAATTATAAGGCAGCTTCGACTTCCGTTACCGTTACGATTAACAAAAAACCGGTACGTGTTTTCAGTACCTATGATAGTATTAATAAATACAGCTATCCGTCGAAGAGTCCACTGTCTCCGGGATTTACTAATTATAAAAACTGACAGATTTAAAATGGACAATTGTGGATAAGTATCAGATGCCAGGGCTTGCACCGACTGCTGATGAGGACTGGACAAAAATTATATTCAGTGTAACAATCTCTGTCCGCAGGGTGTCTGCATGGCAGGAAATTATATGCTTACGACGGCATACTGTATGGATGATTTGCACAACAGCTGCATTTTCGTTTACAACAACAAGACGGGTGAATTTTTAAAGACGCTAGTTTTAAAAGACCAGAAGAGCCACGTGGGTGGAATTACTTACGATGAGAAAAATAAAAACATCTGGGTCTGTCACTCAAACAAAGATAAAACGACAGGAATGTATTCACTTGAGCGTATTACATTGTCGGATTTGGTGAAATATGCGACAGGTAAGAAAGAAAATACATCATCCGGTAAATTGGAACTGCATCAGATTCCAACAAAACCATCGACGATTTCCTACAATAAAAAAGGACGGTTATCTGCGGGTGGCACAGTTTAGTGTGGCACCGGTTGCCGGTGACACTTCGGAGGATGAAGATTCGGACGAAGAAGTAGAGGAAAATGATACCAGTGCACCGCGAATGTATGCATATGAGTACGATGCAAAGACAAACGAATTAAATCAGGTTCGCATTGTTACGAATCCTGCCGAAGAGGATTATCTGGGAATCCAGACAAAAGAAGTACAGACAGAAGCAACCGCAGAAAATGAGGCAAAGACAAGTGTTCAGGTTGCAACAGTGTACTCTTCTTCCTCTGTTTTACTTGCGGAAAAAGGAAGCTCTGCTACAGCAAAAGAAAAGCTGAAAAAAGGCGATGTTATTTACTCGGTTAATAATGAGCTGATTACAAGTGCAAAACAGCTTTCGGAATTACTGGAAAAATGTACGAAAGGAACTGCAGTAACGCTGGAAATTCACCGTACAATTCCAGCAGAAAACGAAGGTGCGGAGCCGACAGAGCAGATTTTGACAGGAAAAAATTATTTTGGATGTCCGTGGCAATGTGTTGTACCGCAGCACACCGAATTATGTGCAGGGAATTACATTTTCCGGAGACCGTACAATCTTTAGCTGTTCCTATGGAAGAAACAGTACAAAGAAGAGATTTTTATCCGAATTACAGGTGTATAACCGTGCAGATGCGACCGATGATACGATGCTTGGCGAGTTAGAACTTGCCGTAGCACTGCCGCCAATGGTAGAGGAAGTAGAAGTTGTGGGAGATGAAGTGTATATGATATTTGAATCCGCTGCCACCACGTATCTGGAAGGAACGGATGGCAAGGGTCAGAGTACCTGTCCGATTGACAAAATGATTGCCGTAAAACTCGGACTTGATTCAATAAAATAGAAATATAAATAGAAAATTTAAGGGCGATTCCACAAAACAGCTAATGTGCCATTTGACACGCTGATGCTTCCCTTTCTGCCGGTAAACTCATTGCTGACACCAAGAGGGAATGAATTTGTGAGGGTCGCCCCTTCTACTTCATAATGAAATCCCTGAATGGTAACATTTGTGCTCACATCACTTAATGAAAAGACGGAACATGTATTGCCAGCGGTATTTTCCGGTAAATCTTTTCCGAATGTAATGACGCCGTTTGTGACAACTTTTAGTGCATAGCCGTCTCCGATTAAGGTTCCGACGGCATTATGCCTGTTTAAGAATGTAAGCGTCTGAATATTAGCTAATGTGTGGTCTAAGCGTGCCGCCTAAACCGCCATAAATTTCAAAATTTGTGTATCCTTTTTCCAAACCAAGACGTGCGGCGAGCATCATGTCCGTATCGTCTTTTTCTTTTGGGTGGCGGATGCAGTCGGATGGCAGATGACTGGATGCCGAAACAGAATCAAAGTCACCGAGTACATAGTCGGCACGCAGCCCGATTTTTTCTAAATAGTCAAAGCCGCCATCAACAGCAATGACTAAATCATCTTCCCCTAATTCAATGTGGCAGGGGATTGTTCCCCTGCCCCAAATAAATAACAGACTTTTTGTATCCACTATCTCTGACCTCTTTCAATAACAAGCGCAGCATCCTCCAGATAGGAGCAATCCAAATCCTCTACCGTGCCGTTGTCGCAGGCAGAAGCAAGTGACGGGTTAATTGGCATCTGGGCGAGTACAGGTACATGGTATTCTTCAGCAATTTCACCGATGTGGCTCTCGCCAAATACATGAATTTTCTTACCGCAGTCAGGGCAGAGTGCATAGCTCATATTTTCCACAAGACCAAGAACCGGAATATTCATAAGAGAAGCCATTTTCATTGCTTTACCAACAATCATGGAAACCAAATCCTGCGGACTTGTAACAACGACAATGCCATCAATCGGAATGTTCTGGAATACGGTAAGTGCAACATCACCGGTTCCCGGCGGCATATCGACAAACAGATAATCGACATTATCCCAAAGGGTGTCAGACCAGAACTGGCGAACCGTTCCACCAATCACTGGACCACGCCATACAACTGGGTCACTTTCATTTTCCAAAAGGACGTTAATGGACATAATATCCACCCCGTATTTTTTTGATTTTACAGGGAAAATCGTTGTTTCATTTCCTGAGCTTTTTCGGTGATACCAAATGCCTTCGGAATCGAAGGACCGGTAATGTCGGCATCCAAGATACCGCAGTGGTATCCGCGGCGCGCAAATTCAACCGCAAGCAAATCGGTAACCATTGATTTTCCTACGCCGCCCTTTCCACTGACGACACCGATAACCTTGCCGATTTTGCTGTTTGGATGTGGTGCTACTAAGAGACTTTTTGGGTCTTTTGAACCGCAATTGCTTCTACAGGTGGAGCAGTCGTGCGTACATTCTTCACTCATTTTGATTTCTCCTTAATAAAAATATTTCTATGCTTACTCTAGTACGAAAGGGGCAGATTTGTCAAGTTGTAATATTATGAGGAAAACTGCCGATAATATACTTAGAGATATGTTGTAAATGGATTTGCGAAAAGAACACAAGGAGGTGTTTGCATGACGACGTTAGGAGAACTGAGGAATAAATTCAGTGCAGTACATAAGCAGTACAATTCGACGGCGTTTGAATTGTCTAAAAAACTCAATGAGACGAAGGAATTGATAAAGCGTGTTCCCGAAGGAGACAAACTGTTTGGGGAACAGGCAGCAGTTTTGGAACTCCAGTACAATGCGGTGAAAGACCAGCAGAAGATTTATGATGATTTCATTCACCAGTTTATGGACAAATGGGATGCCGAGCGTGAGATGGTAAGCGCAAAACAAAATGCCGAAGCAGAAGGGGATTATTATAAGGAAATGGGTAAAATTCTTGCGGTGGCAATGCGCATGTTCCACGGGGATATCGTTCCTGGCTCGGACGAGAAAAAACTTATGGAATTCGACAGTGATTTGTATCAGATGGCGAAAAACGCACAGATGATGGCAAAGCTTAAAGAACGGAAAAAGTATGATTCGCTGTGGGACGATGAGGAGAAAAAAGAATTGGAAGACCCTATAGAAGCCGCGGATGCAAAAGAAACATCACTTGAAGCACCGGAGGTTGTAAGTGTGGATGAGGTAATCGCAAAAAGTACCGAAGGATGAGCGCTCTCGCTTAATCCATGCGCAGAGGTATCGATAGGCAAAATACGCCTATCTGATACCTGCGTATGGATACTCATCCTTCGGTACTTTTTGCGATTATTAGAAGGGCGGAGACGGAGTCTGGTGAAAGGGCAGAGCCCTATGCAACCTTAACCTTTATAAAAAGCGAAAAGAGTTGCATGAATTTTGAAAAGATGCATCTGCAAGCAACCTAAAAGCAGGAAATGAGAAGAAAGAGTTGTGTTTTTCGCGCGATTTGTCCGAGTAAAGTCAGATGATGAGGTGAAAATGCAACCATTTAGGTAAAATTAGGTGAAAAGAGTTGTCTCGAAAGTATGTACCTCTTCACCTCCCCCCAAAAAAAAGAAAAATCTCACCCCAGAAATATGCGAAGTGTTCGTTACTAGTCTTTTTAGTATTCCAGTAATTTATCAAGAAAAGATTTGTGGAGAGTGGGTACAAACACGTGGGTATCTGGCATGCGTAGTTGGCATGCCGATACCCCTACGCGTTTGTTTAGCGAGAGCACCCACGAAACACAAACTTTTCTTGATAAATTACGGAACCTAAAAACTAGCAACGAACACTTCCCACAAACTACCGTTGAAAAACGCCCCCCAATATGGTATCATCACAATAGAATATCAGGGAAGGAAGTACTGCCATGTATACAGTGTCTTTAGAAAAATTTATCCAGAAAATGAAAGTTAAAAATCTTACACCGGATGTTGATATTTCGGCGATTGAAATTACGCAGTCAGACGTAAACCGTCCGGCGTTACAGCTTGCGGGTTTTTTTGATTATTTTGACCATCACCGAATCCAGATTATCGGTCAGGTAGAACATACGTATATGGAAAAGCAGGGAATTGAGGAAAGTCTTAAGCAGATGAAACGAATTCTCTCTTACAAAGTTCCGGGCATTGTTTTTTGCCGTGATTTGCCGGTGCCGGAAGAGTTTTTGCAGTTGGCGAACGAATATGAGATTCCGATTTTACAGTCGCACGCTGACACTTCTGCATTTTCCGCTGAGGTTACGAGATGGCTGAAAGTAGAACTGGCACCTAGAATTAGTATTCATGGCGTGCTTGTTGACATTTACGGCGAGGGCGTACTGATTACCGGTGAGAGCGGTATTGGTAAAAGTGAGGTTGCCCTGGAATTGATTCACAGAGGACACCGATTAGTTTCTGATGATGTGGTGGAAATTAAAAGGTAAGTGATGAGACGCTGATTGGTTCAGCCCGGATATACCAAGACATTTCATTGAACTGCGAGGCATTGGAATTATTGATGCCAACACACTCTTTGGTGTAGAAAGTGTAAAAAACACACAGTCGATTGACCTTGTCATTCAGTTGGAAGAGTGGAACAAGGAGCAGGAATATGACCGCATGGGATTGGAAGAGCAGTACATTGAATACCTTGGAAATAAAGTAGTCTGTCATTCGATTCCGATTCGACCGGGACGAAATGTAGCCATTATCTGCGAGTCGGCGGCGGTTAATTACCGACAGAAGAAGATGGGATATAATGCAGCGAGAGAATTGTACAACCGTGTGACGAGTAATAACTTTGGTAAGGCATAGAAAGGACGGATGATATGGCACAGTATTATGTTGGGGTTGATGTGGGAGGAACGACTGTAAAGATGGGAATGTTCTCAGATACCGGAGAACTTTTGGATAAATGGGAAATTCCGACGAGACGAAAAATAATGGAAAGTATATTCTGTCAGATATTGTAGATAGTATCGAAGAAAAAAAGAGAAACCTTTGAGGGGAATATCAAAGGAATCGGTGTTGGTATTCCGGGACCGGTTACTGCTGACGGAACAGTATTAAAATGTGCCAATCTGGGATGGGATGTATTCTCGGTTTCCAACAAACTGGCAAGCTTAACCGGCGTTGGCAATGTAAAAGTTGGAAACGATGCGAATGTAGCTGCGCTTGGTGAGATGTGGAAAGGCGGCGGCAGAGGCTATGACAGTATTGTCATGGTGACACTTGGTACCGGCGTTGGCGGCGGTGTCATTTTACAGGGAAAAATTTTGACCGGCTGTAAAGGTGCCGGTGGAGAAATCGGTCATATGAAAGTTAATATGGATGAAACTCGTGTCTGCGGATGCGGAAACAAAGGCTGTTTGGAGCAGTATGCTTCGGCAACCGGAATTGTGAATATGGCAAAAGAAAATGTACCGGAAGGTTCTTACTTAGCAGATAAAAAGTTACGGCAAAAGCTGTTTTGATGGTGCCAAAGAGGGCGATGCTTACTGCATGGAAGTGGTTGAGAAATTTGGCAGATATTTAGGCGTTGCATTAAGTAATGTTGCTCATGTGGTAGATCCGGAAGCCTTTGTTATTGGCGGCGGGGTATCAGCAGCAGGACAGATTCTTTTAGATGTAGTAGAAAAATATTATAATGAAAATTCCATGTTTGCCTTGAAAAACAAGAGTTTCCACTTGGCAGAACTTGGCAATGATGCCGGCATTTATGGTGCTGTGCGAATGGTGCTTTTTAAATAGAAGGAGAGAAAAATGATTCGACTGGAACAGGAACCGCTGCGGACTCATACGACATTTCGGATTGGCGGACCGGCAGCGTACTATTTCATACCGGAGCGAGAAGAAGAAATTATTGAGGCACTGGATTTTGCAAAAGAAAAAGGACTTTCTTACTATGTGATTGGAAAGGGAAGTAATATGCTCTTTTCCGATGACGGTTTTGATGGTGTTATCATTGAAATTGGAAAGGGATTGGAAAAAATAGAAATCTCAGATGATGGTGTTGTGACGGCACAGGCTGGTGTTTCGTTAGCTTATATGGCATCCCGATTGGCTTCAAAAGGGTTAAAGGGTTTTGCCTTTGCCGGAGGAATTCGGGAACATTAGGCGGAGGTGTTGCGATGAATGCCGGTGCCTATGGTGGAGAAATTAAAGATTGCATTGTAAGTGCAAAAGTATTGACAAAGAGGGTGAGCGCGTTGTCCTTAAAAAGAAGACTTGCAGCTTTCCTATCGAAACAGTGTGATTCTTCAAAAAGGCTATTTGGTTTTAGAGGCAACATTTTCTTTTGCGAAGGGAAATCCGGCAGAAATTCAGGAAGAAATCAAAGAGTTAAATAAAAGACGCCGCGAAAAACAGCCCTTAGAGTACCCGGAGTGCAGGCAGCACATTTAAACGTCCGGAGGGATATTTTGCCGGAAAACTGATTGAAGATGCAGGACTTAGGGATACCGTGTGGGTGACGCGCAGGTTTCGAAAAGCATTGCGGCTTTGTGGTAAACCGCGGTGAGGCGACTGCCAAAGATGTGGCGCAGTTAATAAGTGATGTGCAGAATCGTGTGATGGATGAATTTGGCGTTAAGTTAGAGCCGGAAGTCCGCATGATTGGTTTTGAATAATAAGAAAAGGGGGAACTTTTGCATGAGATTTGTCATAGTAACCGGGATGAGTGGCTCCGGAAAGAGTTCCGTAATGAAAATATTAGAAGATGATGGATATTTCTGTGTGGATAACCTGCCGTTGTCTTTACTGCCTACGTTGATTCAATTGACGGAGGATTCCAGCGAGGAAATTGAGCGGGTGGCACTTGGCATTGACATCCGTGGCGGATATCGTTCGTTAAAAGAAGCCGCTCATGTACTGGATGATTTAAAAAGCAGAGGTTATACGCTGGAAATTTTATTTTTGGAAGCGTCAACGTCAGTTCTTGTAAAGCGCTATAAAGAGACAAGAAGAATGCATCCGCTGGCACAGGGCGGCCGCATGGATAAAGCAATTGAAGATGAGAGAGCACTTCTTTCCGAACTGAAAAAAGGGCAGACTACATCATTGATACAACGACACTTTTGATACGTGAATTGAAACAGGAGATTGACCGCATTTTTGTGGAGCATGAGGATTTTTGCAACTTTTATCTCACATTTGTTTCTTTTTGGATTTAAGTATGGAATTCCTTTGGATGCCGATTTGGTTTTTGACGTGAGATTTTTACCGAACCCTTTTTATGTGGATGAATTAAAACTACTTACCGGAGATGACAAGCCGGTATACGATTATGTTATGAGTTCACCAAAGGCAGTTGAGTTTAGAAACAAAATGAAAGATATGCTTGATTTTCTGATTCCAAACTACATTGCGGAGGGAAAAACGCAGTTGGTAATTGCAATTGGCTGTACGGGCGGCAAGCATCGTTCCGTGACATTAACCAATGCGATGTATGAGGAGTATGCAAACACGGAATATGGCTGCAAAGAAAGCATAGAGATATAGAGAAGGACCGGTTAAGATATATATGTCGTTCGCAGGAAAAGTAAAAGAAGAACTGCTTGGGCAAATGGGAAAAAGCCAGACATTGCCAGTTAGCAGAACTGGCGGCGTTTTTTGCCGTGTGTGGGCAGATTTACATGAATGAAGAAGGTGAATGTCAGGTTAAGTTTGTGACAGAAAACTTGACAGTTGCGAAGAAATGCTATATGTTAGTTAAGAGAGTCTTTCATATTGTGCCGGATGTGTCCGTAAGCGGACATCATCAATATTCACTTTTTCTACTGGAAGATGAAGATGCAAGGGACTTTATGAAAGCAATTCGAGTGCAGGAATATTCGCCATTTTCGGTGGAGTGTATTGGACAAAAAGCCTGTTGCAACCGGGCTTTTTTAAGGGGAGTCTTTTGACAAGTGGTTCCGTTACCGACCCAAACAGTGGGTATCATTTGGAAATCGCAGCTGGAGATAGAGAACATGCTGCTCGGATTTTGAGATTATGGGTATTTTTGGAATTGAGGCAAAAACGATAGAAAGAAAGCATAATTTTGTCGTATACATGAAAGAAGGAGCGGCGATTGTTGATTTTTTGAATGTTGTCGGTGCGCACAAGGCACTGATGGAATTTGAAAATGTTCGCATTTTGAAAGAAATGCGAAATTCCATTAACCGTCAGGTAAATTGTGAGACCGCAAACATTAAGAAGACGGTTTCGGCAGCAGCAAGACAGACGGAAGATATCCGTTATATTCATGATACGATAGGCTTTGGTAATTTATCTGAGAATTTGTCGCAGATTGCGAAATTACGTCTGAGAATCCGGATGTTTCGCTGAAAGAATTGGGACAGATGTTAGAACCGCCAATTGGAAAATCCGGGGTGAACCACCGATTGCGCAAATTAAGTGAGATAGCACAAGGACTGCGATTACAAGGAGGAAAACATGATAAGGAAGAACATTGACGTCAGTTGAGGCGAGGATGGAGCAAGACCAATTGCTATGCTGGTTCAATTAGCAAGCCAGTATGTGAGTAACATTGAAATCCATCGTGATACTATGACAGTAAATGCAAAAAAGTATTATGGGCATGATGACACTGGGACTCGCAAAGGGACAAAAGCTGGAGCTTCTTATTGACGGGGAAGACGAAGAGACTGCTATGAAAGAGATGGAGAATTACCTGACCGGAAATTAGCAGATAAGAAATAGTAATGGTTACAGGCTACTGTCCGAACCGGGATGTTACGGTTTGTATAGACGGCCTTTTTATTTTAGTGAATGGGGGATACCATGGAATTTACGCATTTGCATGTACATACGGAATATAGTTTGTTAGATGGCTCCAGTAAAATCAAGGAGCTTGTGAGTCGTGCCAAAGAATTGGGAATGGACAGTCTGGCAATTACCGACCATGGCGTGATGTATGGCGTGGTTGATTTTTACCGTGCGGCAAAAGCAGCAGGAATTAATCCGGTTTTGGGATGTGAAATTTATGTGGCACCCGGTTCACGCTTTGACAGGGAAGCAGGAAATGCAAAAGAAAGCCGTTATCATCACCTGGTGCTTTTAGCAGAGAATGATATAGGATATGCAAATCTTGTTAAAATTGTTTCCCGTGGTTTTACAGAAGGATTTTATTATAAGCCACGAGTGGATTATGATGTGTTAGAAAAATATCATGAGGGAATTATTGCGCTGAGTGCATGCCTCGCAGGTTCAATTCCAAGTTTTCTACGCCGTGGGCTGTATGAAGAGGCAAAGCAGGAAGCGTACCGGTTACAGGGGATTTTTGGTGAAAATAATTTCTTTTTAGAACTTCAGGATCATGGTATTCCGGATCAGAAGACGGTCAATCAGGGACTGCTTCGTCTGCATCAGGAGACAGGGATTGAGTTGGTGGCGACGAACGACGTCCACTACATTTACGATTCGGATGCAGAAGCACACGACATCCTTTTATGTATTCAGACCGGAAAGAAGGTCAGTGATACCGACCGTATGCGCTACGAGGGCGGACAGTATTATTTGAAATCCGCTGGGGAGATGGAGGCATTATTTCCGTATGCCAAAGAGGCGATTGAAAACACTCATAAAATCGCCGAGAGATGTCATGTTGAAATTGAGTTTGGTGATTATAAACTGCCGCACTTTGATGTGCCGGAGGGAGAGACTTCGGAAAGCTACCTGCGAAAACTCTGCAAAGAGGGGCTTTATAAACGTTATCCAAAGGAGCAGGCAGAGCAGTTGGAAGAGCGGTTAAATTATGAGCTTGATACCATTTCTACGATGGGATTTGTTGATTACTTTTTGATTGTTTGGGATTTTATTAAATATGCGAAAGACCATGGAATTCCGGTAGGTCCGGGACGTGGTTCGGCAGCCGGCTCTTTGGTGGCAGATTCTTTGAATATTACGGATTTGATTGATCCAATTAAATATAACCTTTGTTTGAGCGTTTTCTAAATCCGGAACGTGTGACGATGCCGGATATTGATATTGACTTCTGCTATGAAAGACGTCAGGAAGTTATTGATTATGTAACGAGAAAATACGGAGCCGACCACGTGGTGCAGATTGTAACATTTGGTACGATGTCAGCGCGTATGGTAATCCGCGATGTCGGACGTGTTAGACCTTCCGTATGCGTATGTAGATAGTGTGGCAAAGGCGATTCCAATGGAGCTTGGTATTACGATTGCAAAAGCGATGAAAATGAATCCGGAACTGCGCACGATGTACGAAACGGATGATTCGGCGAAGAAACTGATTGATATGGCAATGCGTTTAGAGGGACTTCCGCGACATACTTCTGTTCATGCGGCGGGGTTGTAATCAGTCCAAAACCGGTCGATGAATTCGTTCCGCTATCAAGGGCTTCGGATGGCAACATTACGACGCAGTACACGATGGTAACGTTAGAGGAATTAGGTCTTTTGAAAATGGATTTTCTGGGACTTCGTACGTTGACGGTAATCCAGAATGCGATTCATGGTGCGTTTGATGTACACGACATTGACTATAATGATAAAGAAGTATTTGATATGATAAGTTCCGGACACACAGAAGGCGTGTTCCAGTTAGAAAGTGCGGGGATGAAAAACTTCATGAAAGAGTTAAAGCCGCACAGTATGGAAGATATTATCGCGGGAATTTCTTTGTATCGTCCGGGACCGATGGATTTTATTCCAAAAATATATAGAGGGAAAAAATAATCAGGATAATATTCAGTATGACTGCAAGGAACTAGAGCCAATTTTAGCACCGACCTACGGCTGTATTGTCTACCAGGAGCAGGTTATGCAGATTGTGCGTGATTTGCCGGGTACAGTTATGGGCGAAGTGACCAGGTGCGCCGTGCCATGTCTAAGAAAAAAAAAGCAGATGTCATGGAGAAAGAAAAGAATTATTTCATCTATGGCAATGAAGAAATTGGCGTGGAAGGCTGCATTAAGCGGGGAATCCCGGAAGAAGTGGCAATTAAAATATTTGATGATATGACCGATTTTGCGAAATATGCGTTTAACAAATCGCATGCGGCGGCTTACGCTGTCGTTTCATATCAGACAGCGTATCTAAAATGTCATTATCCGGTTGATTTTATGGCGGCGTTGATGACTTCTTTTATGGAGCATACCGGGAAAATTACGGAGTACATTATGAACTGCCGTAAAATGGGAATTGAAATTCTGCCACCGGATATCAACGAGGGAGAGTATCGTTTTACGCCGTATGAAGGAAATATCCGCTATGGACTTGCTGCTATCAAGGGAGTCGGCAGACCGGTTATTGATGAAATTGTCGCAGAGCGCAAGCTTGGCGGCAGATACCGCTCGTTAAAAGACTTCTGCATGCGCTTGTCCGGAAAATCGGTGAATAAACGAACCGTCGAAAGTTTTATTAAGTCGGGTGCGCTTGACAGCCTGCCGGGTACCAGAAAGCAGAAAATGTATTCTTACATCAGCATTATGGATGGTGTAAATCAGGAGAAGAAAGGAACGCTTTCCGGTCAGATGTCCTTGTTTGATTTTGCCAGTCCGGAGGAACAAAAAGAGTTAGAAGTAAAAATGCCGGATGTAGGTGAATACGAAAAAGAAGAAATTTTAGGTTTAGAAAAAGAAGTGCTAGGTGTATATATCAGTGCCATCCGCTGGAAGAATATGTGGCAACATTAGAGAAAAATATTACACGTACGACGGCTGACTTTGAAGTGGTTGACGGCGAGACGGAGCCGAAAGTGAAAGACCAGGAGAGAGCGGTTATCGGCGGTATGATTACCGGACGAACGGTAAAAGCAACCCGTACGAATAACATGATGGCATTTCTTACGGTAGAAGATTTGTATGGAACGGTAGAAGTCATTGTCTTTCCACGCGATTATGAAAAATACCGCACACTTTTAGAGGAAGATGCAAAAGTATTTATTCAAGGTACCGTGTGACTGTTGAAGGACAAGCCTGCGAAACTTATTTGCTCCGGTGTTGTGCCATTTGATGCCGTGGAAAAAGAACTGTGGATTCAATTTCTAACACGTGCGGACTATGAAGAAGCAGAGCAGACTTTATTTGCCATTCTTGGGAATTACGATGGCATAGAAAACGTTTATATTTATTTGTCGAAAGACCGTGCGAGAAAACTTTTGCCAAAAAGCCGGTGCACGAAAGTATGCAAAAGAATTGCTGTCGGAATTGTATACTAAATTTGGCGAGGATAATGTGAAAGTCACGGAAAAGAGTATTGAAAAAAATTCCGGGCATAGTAAAATATACATGTATGAGAAATGATAAATGAAACAGATAAAACATAAAATTGGAGGAAATCGGATTATGGCGAAAAAGGTAACGACAATTGGTGTATTAACAAGTGGCGGCGATGCGCCGGGAATGAATGCTGCGATTCGTGCAGTAGTCAGAGCCGGTATTTCCAGTGGTCTGAAAGTAAAGGGTGTCCGTCGTGGATATGCAGGACTTTTGGAAGAGGATATTATTGACATGGACACGATGAGCGTTACTGATATTGTTCAGCGTGGCGGCACAATTTTATTTACTTCTCGCTGTAAAGAGATGATGACACCGGAAAGGCCAGCAGAAAGCTGCTGACATCTGCCGCAAACATGGCATTGATGGTATGGTTGTAATCGGTGGTGACGGTTCTTTCCGTGGAGCACAGAAACTTTCCGCAAATGGAATTAACACAATTGGTATCCCGGGAACCATTGACCTGGATATTGCCTGTACCGAATACACGATTGGATTTGATACTGCCTGCAACACGGCAATGGAAGCCATTGATAAGGTTCGTGATACTTCCGCTTCCCATGAGCGATGCAGTATCATTGAGGTAATGGGAAGAACGGCCGGACACATTGCATTATGGTGTGGTATTTCCAACGGTTCCGAGTATGTTTTGATTCCGGAGCGTGCTGAGGAAAACGATGAAGAGGAAATTATTAAAAGATTATGTCAAAGCGTCGTATCGGAAAGAAACATCATATTATTGTAAATGCAGAAGGTGTTGGTCATTCTCATGAAATGGCAAAACGAATTGAAGCTGCAACCGGCATTGAGACGCGTGCAACGGTGATTGGGCATATCCAGCGTGGCGGAAATCCTTCTTGTCGTGACCGTGTATACGCATCAGCAATGGGAGCAAGAGCTGTTGATCTTTTATTGAAAGGTCAAACAAATCGTGTAGTTGCATATAAAAATGGCGAATTTACTGATTTTGATATTGACTATGCATTGCAGATGACAAAAGATATTGACGAGCACTTGTATAGTATGACAAAACGCCTTTCACGATAATTGGTATGGTATAGAAAAAGAACTCATAGACCATCTGGTTTATGAGTTCTTTGTGTTATGATGAATTTTTATTCTTCTTCCATGTCATCCGGAACTAATGTATCGTCTGCTTCTTCTGATTCTTCATCCGGTGAGAGTGTCACGTAGTCGCGGTCGTCATCGTCCTCATCATAAAGGTCATTGTCAAAATCGTCGTCATCGTAATCATCCAGATAATCTTTCATCAGAACATTTTTCAAGAAATACAATATACCACCTACTGCTGCTGCAACTGCAGTCAGACCAAGGAGGAATTTCACAAATTTTTTCATTTTAATATCCTTCCTTTCTTACGCATTTATTATATCCATTGCGCTAGTATTTATCCTTATTTTACGTGATAGAAGAAAAAAGTAAAGAGTTTTTGGTGAAAGTGATGGGGTAAATTTACTGTCGGAAAGTAATAGGCAGACTACACCTGTGTCCTGTTTAAGATTTGATAACTGTCTTTACTATATCCGATTTTTTCTTTTCTTACAATCCCCATATATGATTTTTAATGCCGCTATCTTTTTGATGTGTGGGTACGGAATACTGTATACCGGCAGATCTGCCAGTTTTCCAAGCCTGTTTCTGTTGCGTCTTTCCGCTGACAACATCTGCGTTGCTGAATATATCACTTCTTCTGCACCTGCAGCCAGTGGCAGTTCTTTTTCTGGTATCGAACCAGTTCCAGTATATCCCTCTTATTTTGGCGGTATATACGCAGTCTTGCCATCTTATCTGCACCGGTTCTGCTCCAGCCTAATGGTCTTGAACTCATTCTGTCTGAGTAAATGTGGCTCACGTGTCCCTCTGCGCTGCACTGCAGGCTCTTATCCTTAGCTTTCACGGATTCCATAATTCCTGTCCAGTTCCCCAGAATATAATTCTTTGCAGATTCTACTGCCTTTGCTTTTGTTTCACTCTCTGTTACATGCAGAATCTTATCAAATGCTTCTTCCGCCGCCCATTTCCTTTTTCCGTTAATGGCTTTGTAGATTTCACTTCTCGCATCCTGTGCGGAATCTTTCAGGTGGCTTGTTGCTGATATGATGTATTTATGCATGTGAAAACGGTCCAAAACAAAAACGTGCCTTGGTGTGCATTCCTGCTCCTGTTCTAATCCAATCCGCTCCGTCTCCGTTTATATATATTTTCTCCAGCACTTCCTCGTCATAGCTCGCTGTAATAAAATCAAACACTTCCTGCCATAACGCCTTCGTTCCTTCCGTCGGCATAGTCCCCACCGAAGTAATGGCAGTTTACCAGTTCATGCTTACTCCCATCGAAACTTACATCCTCATAGACATAGATAAGCTTTGGCATAACGGTATTAACGCGGGGCTTTTTAATGTCACCCTTTTTTCAAGATACTGCAGCGAAACATGGTCTTCATCTGCATCGATATACAGACGGCTTACTCTGCGTTTCTCCTTCAGCGGCTCCAGTAACGGAAACTCAAGGGCATGAAGTTTATTCATTACGGTTTTTTGCTTACCTCCTGTTCCCCGATACAGGCATTGATTCCGCCCTTCCGGTAACTGCTTTCCACAGCCTCCTCCAGTATTCTGGCTTTGCATCCTCTGAAATACGGGCATGCGATTCCAAGCCCATGAGACGGTCTAACAGATAGCAGTATTCCCTGGTTTCTTTATTGTGAAAATACGTCCTGCTGTAACAGATTTCTCCCAGGCTGGTCAGAAGCTTTGTTTCATCCCGATTGTATGTAAAACCGGAAGAAGAAAGAAAAGCTTATTATGTAGTAAATGAAGGCTTGAAAAACGGTTCTACAGGTGCTGTAGATTTATAATGATTACAAAAAGGAATCCAACGGGTTACGAGACGGGATAACGCTTCGCGTTATAGTCTCATACCCTGTTGGATTTTTTTGTTTCATAGTGGCAATAGGGGAATGGAATACTTGCCACAAGTAATTTTTGTAAAAAATATACATTACCGAATGAAGAGTGGATGGTCTGCACCTAATTGGGAGCGGGAAAATGTAAGTTTGTATCA